>Ga0075425_100000310_pt1 | contig 44730 bp, 34 predicted proteins | sample SoiMethybrSBSTD4_FD_75300 | JGI IMG/M metagenome (GOLD analysis project Ga0075425, IMG submission 75300) | Bulk soil microbial communities from a Populus tree surrounding site in Tennessee, USA - Soil MetaG P. TD hybrid SBSTD4 | ecosystem: Environmental > Terrestrial > Soil > Tree plantation... | reverse complement strand
TCGCGTATCAGATGCGCGTGCTGCAGCCGGTGCAGGCGCTGATGGGTCTGTATTCCAACCTCGCGACCGTGCGCGTGTCGCTCGCGCGCGTGCACGCGCTGCTCGACACGGCGCCCGACGTCGTCGAGCGGCCGTCGGCGACGCGTCTGCCGCGCGTCGAGGGAGCGATCGCGTTCGATCGCGTCACGGTGGACCTCGGGCGCGGGCAGATCCTGCGATCGGTGTCCTTCTCGGTGGCGCCAGGCGAACAGCTCGCGCTCGTCGGGCCGAGCGGCAGCGGCAAGTCGACGATCGCGGACCTCGCGCTGCGCCTGCTCGATCCCGACGAGGGTACGGTGACGCTCGACGGCCACGACCTGCGCGACATCGCGCTCGAGGATCTGCGCCGCCACGTCGTCCTCGTCGATCAGTCGCCGTTCGTCTTCCACACGACCGTCGCGGAGAACATCCGCTACGCGCGGCCGGAGGCGACCGACGAGGAGGTGCGCGACGCGGCGCGCGCGGCGGGGCTCGACGGATTCGTCGCCAAGCTGCCCGACGGCTACGCGACCGTCGTCGGCGAGCGCGGCGCGGCGGTGTCGGCGGGCGAGCGCCAGCGCATCGCGATCGCGCGCGCGCTGCTCGTCAACCCGACGGTGCTCGTCCTCGACGAGCCGACCGCCGCGCTCGATCCGGCGACCGAGCAGCAGGTGGCCGACGGCTACGACCGCATCATGCGCGGGCGGACGACGATTCTGATCACGCACCGGATTACGCTCGCTGCGCGCGCGGACCGCGTGCTGACACTGCACGCCGACGGCACGCTCGAGGTGCTCGGCCGGCCGAAGGCGCGGGCGGTCCTGCCGGCGACGCCGGCCGATTTGCGCACGGGCCTGCACTCGCGCGGCCGCGACGCCTGACGCCGATGTTCCTGCAGGCGCGCACCGGCCGGGGCGTGCGAATCGCCGTGATCGACAGCGGCGTCCATGCATCTCATCCGCACGTCAACGGCGTCGCCGGCGGAATCGCAATCTGCGAAGATGGTGCGCTGAGCGGCGATTACGTCGACCGCCTCGGCCACGGCACGGCCGTCGCCGCGGCGATTCGCGAGAAAGCGCCCGGCGCCGAGATCGTCGCGATCAAGGTGTTCTGGCGCGCGCTCGCGACGAACGTCGCCGCGCTGGCGCGCGCCTTCGACGCCGCCGCGGCGAACGGCGCGCAGGTGATCAACGTGAGCCTCGGCACCTCGAACCCGCAGCACCGCGGCGAGCTCGCCGCGGCCGTCGCGCGCGCGTCGTCGGCGGGCGCGATCGTCGTCGCGGCCGACGAGGATCGCGGCGTCCGCTTCCTGCCCGGCGCGATCGACGGCGTCGTGCCGGTTCGCGCCGACTGGACGCTCGACCGCGGCGCATACGCCGTCGCGATGATCGACGGCCGCACGGTGCTCGTCACCTCGCCCTATCCCCGCGACATTCCCGGCGTGCCGCGCGAGAAGAATCTGAACGGCGTCAGCTTTGCCGTGGCCAACGCGTCCGCGTTCGTCGCGCGCGCGCTCGAGGCGCATCCACGCGCCGGCGTGGCGCAGGTGTTCGCCGCGCTCGAGGCGGCGCAGCCGGCCGCGGAGTCGCCGGCATGACGTCCGCGCGCGCGCGCGGATTCGCGATGTCGACGCTGGCGCTCTCGGCGGGCGTCGCGGCGCTGACGCAGGCGGCGCCGGACGTCGACATGCTGCTCGGGCGCATCGGCGATCGCATCGCGGAGTACTACAAGCGCGCGCAGAACGTGATCTGCGTCGAGAAGTCGACGGTCCAGCCGATCGGCTCGAACCTCTCGCCGGACGGCTTCGCGCGCGTGGTCGAATCGGAGCTGCACGTCGAGGCCGAAGCGGGCGACGGCGACGCTGAAGCCAAGGTCGTGCGCGAGATTCGCCGCGTGAACGGCCGCGCGCCGCGGGAGCGCGACAACAAGGATCGGGCGGGCTGCACCGATCCGAATCCGCTGTCCCCCGAGCCGCTCGCGTTCCTGCTGCCCGCGCATCGACACGAGTACCGCTTCACGTCCGCGGGCATCGGCAAGGAGAACGATCGGCCGGCGCTGCTCGTCGACTTCGCGTCGGTCAGCCGCCACAGCAGCCTCGAGCTGTCCGAGGATCCGCGCGGCCACCAGGACTGCTTCGAGTGGAACGGCGACCTCGCCGTGAAGGGACGGATCTGGATCGACGCGAGCAGCTACGAAGTGCTGCGCGTCGACACGAACTTCATGGGGCCGGTGGACGTGAAGGTGCCGCCCGCGCTCCAGCGCCGTCACAACTTCTCGACCTGGATCGTCGTCGAGCGCTACAACCAGACGATCCGCTACAAGACGATCGCCTTCCACGATCCCGACGAGACGATGCTGCTGCCGGAGTCGATAGACGTGCTCAGCGTCATGCGCGGCGGCCTCCAGTCGACGAGGCGCAGGCAGACCTTTTCCGACTACAAGAGGTTCCTGACCGGCGGGCGGGTCGTCAAGTAGGGAGGCTCAGCGCCGCCGCAGCGTGATCGATCCGTCGCCCGTTCGCACGCGCAGGTTGTGGCCGCCGGCGCCAAGCCGTCCGCGCAGCGAGTTGCGGCCGATCTGCCCCGTCACGTTCGACACCGTGATGTCCTGCATGTGAATCCGGCCGTCGCCGGTGTGCGCGTCGAGGTCCGCCGAAAAGTCGTCCGGCAGCTCGAGCACCACCGAGCCGTCGCCGGTGTTGATGTCCCAGTCGTTCTCCGCCGCGCTGCCCGGCGCGGCGTGCACGGTGACGCTGCCGTCGCCCGATCGGGCGCGCAGCGCGGTGAGCTTGCCGCCGACCACGACGCTGCCGTCGCCGGTATGCACGTCGAGCTCGCCGCCGACGTCCCGCGCGCGGATGCTGCCGTCGCCGGAGTGCAGCTGCAGGTGCCCGTCGATCCGCTCGATGTCAATCGATCCGTCGCCGCTCTTCGCCGAGACATCCGACGCTGCCGGCAGCGAGACGATGAGCCGCGCCGAGCGGCCGCCGAAGTGGAAGCCGCGCGTGCTCGGCTCGCGCACCGTCACCTCGACGCGATTGCCGGCCTGCTCGGCGTGCACGTCGATCTGCGCGACGTCGTCTTTGCCGCGGCCGCGCTTCTCGACGACGACCTCCACTTCCCGCTTGTCCCACGGCCGCACTTCGATGGATCCGTCGAAGGTCGCCAGCACGACCTCCGGCTTGCCCGACACGGCGAAGCGCTTCTCCTCGCGCTCGACGTAGCGGCCCAAGTCGGCGCCGACGATGTCGATGCAGCCCGGGCCGGCCAGGAGCGCGGCGAGCAGGCCGGCGGCGGCAACTCCCCCGGGACGCGGCGTGCGGAGCGCTGTGCGGCGGGCAGACGAGTCCATGCGGACCTCCGGCGTCTTAGACGGAGGGGGACGGGGCGGTGTTTCGTGCGTAGACGAGCTGACCCGCGATGTAGGTCTGCACGACGGCCAGCTGCGAATCGAGGACGACCAGGTCGGCGGCGCTGCCGGGCGCGAGGAGGCCATACCCGACGAGGCCGAGCTCGCGCGCCGGCGTCGTCGCGCACACGGTCGCCGCGTCCACGAGCGACAGGCCGACCTGGGCCACCAGCACCTCGAACACGCGATCCATCGTCGTGATGCTGCCGGCGATCGTGCCGTCGGCGAGCAGCGCCGTCGACGGGCCGGTCGTAATCGGCTGGCCGCCGAGCGCGGCGCGCGATCCGACCGGCAGACCCGCCGCCGCGGTCGCGTCGGTGATCGCGAAGACGCGCGAGGGGCGCTTCGCGGCAATGGCGGTGCGCACGAGCGCCGGGTGCACGTGAAATCCGTCGCAGATGATTTCCGCGGCGATCTCCTCGGCGCCCAGCACCGCGCCGGCCAGGCCCGGCGCGCGGTGTCCGAGCGGCGGCATGCGGTTGAACAGGTGCGTTGCGTGGCGCGCGCCGGCGCCGATCGCCTCGATCGCCTGCTCGTAGGTCGCGCCGGAGTGGCCGAGCGACACATGGTGCCCGCGCGCGACCAGCCAGCGCACGAGATCCAGCCCGCCGTCGAGCTCCGGCGCGATCGTCACGATGCCGACATCGGGCGCGGCGCGGTCGATCTCGTCGAGGATGTCCTGGGCGGTGAATGCCTCGTGCTCCCTCGAGCCGCTGCTCGCGGACGCAGACGGGTTCAGCGCCGCCGGACTTCGCAGGCACGCCGCGGGCTGGGCGCCGCCGTACGCCGGGTTGATGAAGTTGCTCTCGAGATGCGCGGGCAGAACGCGCGCGGCGCGCGGGGCGGGCGCGGCGCGCGCGCGGCGTACCTCGTCGAGGACGCGCCGCAGATCCGCCGGCGCGCAGGCGACGGTCGTCGGGCAGAACGCGGTGACGCCGTATCGCGGGAGGCGCTCGGCGATCGCGGCAACCGCGTCGTCCGGCGTGCGCGCGTCGAGCGAATCGATCCCGTCGACGCCGTGCACGTGCACGTCGATGAAGCCGGGGACGATGTAGTGGCCGTGGAACGCGAAATGCGAGTCGGCGTGCCCCGACGGCGCGTCGGGCCGGATGTCGGCGATCCGTCCTTCGTCGACGACGAGCGTGCCGGGTGAAAGGACGCGGTCGGCCAGGACCAGCGCCGCGCCCGACAGCACGATCATCGCAGCGCAGCGCTCGCGAGGCGCGCCGCGCCGATGGCCGCCGCCTCGTCGCCGAGCGCGGCCGCCTGAATCTTCAGCGCGTCGAAGGTCGCCTTCGGCAGCCGCCGCGCGATCTCCGCGCGCAGCGCGTCGAGCAGCAAATCCGCCGCCGACGCCATGATGCCGCCGAGCACGAGCATCTCGGGATCGACGATGACGACGAGGTTGGCCGCCGCCATGCCGAGGTACTTCGCCGTGTCGCGAATCACCGAGATCGAAACGCCGTCGCGCTCCCTCGCCGCGTCGAGCACGTGCTGCACGGTAATCGCGGCGTAGTCGCCGTTGACCGCGTCGGCCACGCGCGACCGATCGCCCGCTTTGACGCGCCACACGAGCCGCCGCACGATGCCCGCCGCGGCGACCTCCGCCTCGAGGCAGCCCGCCTTGCGGTAGTCCTCGCGCTCGACCGGGTTCAACGCGAGCCACGCGACCGACCCGGCGCGGCCGCGCGCGCCGCCCACCGGCGCGCCGGCCCGAACGACGCCGCCAATCGTGTGATCGCCGCACGCGAAGTAGACGACGTCGTGGACGCCGCGCGCCGCGCCGATCCACGCCTCGGCGACGGCCGCGGCGGTGCCCGACGGCGCGATTCCGTGCTGCGCGAGGCCGCCGACGCGGCCCGAGAGCGCCGCCACCGCGGCCGCAATCGCCGGGGCGTCAGGCACGGCGGCCGCGATGCCGAGCTCGCGCGCGCCGTGCGCGGCGCCCGCGACATCGGCGATCGCGCGCTCGGCCGCCGCCGCGAGATCGCCGTCCGACGCGACGGTCGCGCGCGCCTCGACGCCGCCCCGATCGTCGATGCGCACGGCAATCGCGCGCGCATCCTCCAGCTCGAGCCCTACCATCGCACTGCTCTATTCCCGCCCCCAGTCGGTGTTCACCTGCAGCTTGCGGCCGATGAGCGGCTGCGCGACCGGCGCGTCGCCGTCGTCCTGATGAAAGAGCGCGCGATCGATCCGATCGAGCAGCGCCGACAGCTGGCGCTCGTCGGGCGCCTGGATGATCAGCACGCCGCCGCTGTCGGCCGGCGGGAACCGGCGGTCGTCGAGATAATCGCGATCCATCGTGACGAGCGTCCGCCGCAGCTGCTGCGCGAGCTGGTAGTGGCGCGTGTCCGACGCGCGGCGCAGATCGTCCTCCTCGACGACGAAGAGCACGTCCCACAGCAGGCGCGTGCGCATGTGCGCGACCAGACCGGCCGGCACGTTCGCGTCGGCGTAGATGCGCGGCCGCGCGACGATCCGTTCGGCGTGCGGCGCGAGCTCCTCAGAGAGCGTTCCCATCGACGTCAGGTTTTGACTTTGAGCTTTTCCCGGGCCTCGCGCGTCAGCTCCGCCACCAGCCGCTCGCGCTGATGCAGCAGCTCCTTGCGCTGGCGGCGGCCGTTCGGCGATCCGATCGCGTACTCGCAGAACAGCGGAAACGCGATCGTCGAATCGCAGTAGGCGACGACGGTGTCGGGCAGCACGCCGGGGTTCACCTTCCCCCAGCTCACGGCTTCGGCCGGCGTCGCGCCCGACAGCCCGCCCCAGACGACCTGATCGGTCGTGATCTGGATGAAGAAATCGTTGCCGCCCTTCGGGATGCCGTAGACCTCCCACAGCGTCGGCTGCGCCTGCAGGTAGAAATTCTTCGGCGATCCCCCGCCGAGAATCACGCAGCCGTTCTTCCGCCCGGCGAGCACGATTGCGCAGACCTCGTTGACGTCCTTGCTCGGATCGATCATCAGCCGGCTGCCGTTCATCAGCTCGTGATAGGCGACGTTCATCCCGATCGAGCTGTCGCCCGGCGACGAGGTGTAGATCGGCACGCCCGTGCGCGCGGCGCGCGCCACCACCGAGTGCTCCTCGCACCCCGGAAAATGCTCGAGCAGATCGAGGCCGAGGCGATAGTGGAACTCGGAGGTCGCGATCGGCTCGTTCAGCCCCGAGCGCTCGAGGAACTCGCGGATGTACGCGTCGGTCTCGAGCAGCACCGTCGCCGGGAACAGCACGTCGTAAATCCGAATGACGCCGTCCTCGTAGAGCTCCACGTCGTCGAGAAACGGCGAGCCGCGGCGCAGCGTGAAATTCAGCGCGTAGTGGAGATCGTGATAGAGGTTCGCGCCGGTCGAGATGACGAAGTCGACGAGCCCGCGGTCCATCAGCTCGATGACGCAGCCGCCGAGGCCGGCCGGCGTCAGCGCGCCGGCAATCGTCAGCCCGATGGTCGTATCACCGGAGGGGTCGAGCATCTTCTCCGCGAAAATCTGCGCAGCCTCGGACAGCCGCCCTGCGTTGAACGCCTGGAAGCCTTCGTCGATGAGGTGACGGATTTCCTGGCTTCCCTTCGGCCTGTAGTAGCGGATCGGCTTGCCGGACAGGAACGGCTGGCGGGACTTCCCGGGCGAGCCCGGGGCGCGGTGCGGCAACGGCCCTCTCCTTTGAATGCCCGAAATGCGGCCAACGGGCCGGAAGGGACGCGCGCTGCACGGTTTTGCGCGCAGCGGGTTCGGGCCCGGGGTGCGAAATAGCTTAACATCAGGGCTTGTGACTGGCGAGCAGGATTGGCTCTATTGGGCGGCCGCAGCAGCGGTTGCGGCGTTTCTGCTCGTTGCGTTCTGGGTGTGGCTCAAGGGCCGCCCCTTCGCCGCGGGCGAGGTGTTTCGCGCGAGCCGCTTGAGTTCGGGCAATCACCTGTTCCCCACGCAGATCCTCATCACGCCGACCAGCGTCGTGCAGTACACGCCCCGCTGGATTGGGCGGCGTGAAGAGACGATACATATGGCGCACATCGCGTCGGTCAAGATCGAGACCGGCGTGCTGTTGTCCGACGTCCTGATCGAAACGAGCGGCGGAAGCGACCCCATCGTCTGCCACGGCCACCGCAAGGGCGACGCGAACCGCATGAAAACGCTCATCGAGCAGTCCCAGACCGGCTATTACCGCTCCTCCCAACCCCGGCCTGTCGGCGGGGACTCTTCCGCCCGATAACGTAAGCGTTGCAATGGACGACCTGACCTTCAGCGCGCGCCGCGCGAGCGCGGCCGCCACGGCCCGACCGGCCGAGCCCGGCGATTACGAAACCCGTTTCCGTACCCTCGTGCAGTCGCCGCTGCGCGCGGGGCTCCTTCGCTATTTGAGCGCGCGTCCCGACGAGAGCTTCGACGTCGAGGCGCTGATGCAGACGTTCGGGCGCCTGCGGCTCGACGTCGAGAACTGCGTGCGCGAGCTCGTCGACTTCGGCGTCGCGCAGGTCGTGGCCGGCAGCGCGCCGCCGCGCTACATGATCGACCGGCCGGAGAGCGACGCCGCCGTCGATCTGCTCGACCAGTTCCTCGAGCGCCGCGCGGCGGTGAGCAGCGAGGACCAGTCGCCGTCGGTCCAGCGCTTCCGCGAGATGATCGGCCGCGACGAGAAGATGCTGATCGTGTTCGAGTGGATCCGCACCGCGGCCAAATCGGACATCTCGGTGCTGATTCTCGGACCGACCGGATCGGGCAAGGAAGTCGTCGCGCGGATGATCCACGAGCTGAGCCGCCGCAGCGTGGCGAAGTTCCAGGCGGTGAACTGCGCGGCGCTGCCCGACACGCTCTTCGAATCGGAAATCTTCGGCTACGAGAAAGGCGCCTTCACCGGCGCGCACGATCGCAAGCCGGGCCGCCTCGAGCTCGCCAACGAAGGCACGCTGTTCCTCGACGAGATCGGCGACATGTCGCTCATCGCGCAGGCCAAGCTCCTGCGCGTGCTCGAGGAGCGGCGCTTCGAGCGCCTCGGCGGCCACAAGTCGATCTCGGTGGACTTCCGGCTGATCTCGGCGACCAACCGCCCGCTCGAGCAGTTCGTGCGCGACGGACGATTCCGTGAAGATTTGTACTACCGCGTGAACGCGTTCGCGATCCGGCTGCCGTCGCTGCGCGAGCGGCAGGTGGACATCCCGGTGCTGGCCCAGCGCTTTCTTGCGCGGTACTGCGCAGCGCAGGGGCTGCCGCTCGACAGCAAGAGCTTTTCGCGCGAATCGCTGGATCTGCTCGTCGGCTATCATTGGCCCGGCAACATCCGCGAACTCGAGAGCACGGTATCGCGCGCGGCGCTGTCGGCGCCGGGCCGATCGATTCGCTCGCAGGACATCGAGTTCCTGCACGCGTCGACGCCCGCCGCGCCGACCACCGGCGATCATCTGCCGTCGCTCGCCGAGGCCGAGCGGGCGCACATCGTGCGCGTGCTCGAGGCCACCGACTGGAACAAGAAGGAGGCGGCGCGCGTGCTCGACATCAGCCGCGGCACGCTCTATCGCAAGATCGTCGAGTATCAGCTCGAGCCGGAAGCCCGGCCCGCAGGACGACGCAATCGTGAGACGGTAGGCTGAAACGGACGCCGCGAGTCGCGGTATCATTTCGAGCTCTCGGCTCGCCCCCGCCGGACATATGAAGGATCTTCCGATTGCCGCACGGCTATTCGTCGGGGCCGTGCTGGCGGCCGGCACGCTCATCCTCGTGCTGTTCGCGCCGCACTCCATCGCGAACCCGCTGCTGTTCATCGTCCTGCTCGCGTGCTCGTCGCTCGCGTCGGCGCTGAAGGTGCGGCTGCCGCTCGCCAGCAGCGGCTCGACGATGTCGGTGTCCTACTCGGTGGACTTCGCGGCGCTCCTGCTGCTCGGCGCCAACGAGACGATGATCGTGGCGGCGGTGAGCGCCTGGAGCCAGTGCACGTTCCGCACGGAAACGCGCACGGCCACGTTCCGCACGCTGTTCAGCATGGCGTCGCTCGTGCTGACGGTGAAGGCGGCCGGGTTCGTCTACACGCTGCTCGGCGGCGTCACCGTCGTCAGCGGCTTCTCGCTGTTCGCCATTCCGAAGCCGCTCGTCGGCGCGGCGACCACCTATTTCGTCTTCAACACGCTGCTCATCGCGACCGCGATCGGCCTGTCGACGCGGCAGTCGATCGCGCGCGTGTGGAACGAGAATTTCCTCTGGAGCGCGCCGAGCTACTTCGTCGGCGCCGGCGCCGCCGCGCTCGGGGCGTCGGTCATCGACCAGGGCGGCTACTGGTGGGCGTCGCTCGTCGCCGCGCCGCTGTACCTCACCTACCGCACCTACAAGGTCTACATGGGGCGGATCCAGGACCAGCAGCGCCACGTCGCGCAGGTCTCGGATCTGCACCTGGCGACGATCGAGGCGCTGGCGCTCGCCATCGACGCGAAGGATCAGACGGCGCAGAGCCACATCCGCCGCGTCCAGGTGTACGCCGCCGGGCTCGCGCGCGCGCTCGGCATGCCCGACAACGAGATCCAGGGCGTGAAGACGGCGGCGCTGCTGCACGACATCGGCAAGCTGGCCGTGCCTGAACACATCCTCTCGAAGCCGGGGCCGCTGACGCAGGAGGAGTTCCAGAAAATCCGCATCCATCCGCAGGTGGGCGCGGAGATCATCAGCGGCGTGCCGTTCCCGTATCCCGTCGCGCCGCTGATCCTGAGCCACCACGAGCGGTGGGACGGCAAGGGCTACCCGTCGGGCCTCAAGGGCGACGAGATTCCGCTCGGCGCGCGCATCCTGTCGGTGGTCGATTACTTCGACGCGCTGATGTCGGAGCGGCCGTATCACAAGGCGATGAGCCTCGACGCCGCGATCGGCCTGCTGCGCCAGGAGAGCGGCAAGGCGCTCGACCCGCGCGTGGTGCAGACCTTCGTCGACATGTATTCGGCGCTCGCCGCCGAAGCCGAGGCGAGCCAGGAGCCGTCGCGCAAGCTGACGCGCGTGCCGACGCACGCGCCGACGGCGGCGCCGGCGGTCGGCCTCATCGACGCGGCGCCGGTGCCCGTCGCGCGCACCAACGTCTTCCAGGACATCGCGCTCGCCCACCGCGAGATCTACGCGCTCTACGAGATCGCGCAGGCGATGGGGAGCAGCCTCGGCGTGTCGGACACGATGGCGCTCATCTCGTCGAAGTTGAGCAACATCGTGCCGTTCTCCTGCTGCGCGCTCTTCCTCTACAACGAGGAGTCGGAGACGCTGCGCTGCCGCTTCGCGACGGGCGTGGAGTCGGACACGATCCAGCAGCTCACGATCCGCAACGGGCACGGCCTCACGGGCTGGGTGGCGCGCAACCGCCGGCCGCTCGTCAACGCGCGGCCGAGCACCGATTTCGAGGCGGCGGGCGTCCCCTCGGAGCACACGACGCTGCATTCGGCGCTCGTCTGCCCGCTGCTCTTCAACGAGCGCTTCATCGGGACGATCTCGGTCTACCACACCGAGCCGTCGGTCTACACCGACGATCACCGCCGGCTGCTCGACCGCATCTCCGAGCAGGCGGCCGCCGTCATCTACAACTCGATCGTGTTCGAGCAGACGCAGGAGGATTCGCTCACCGATCCGCTGACGGCGCTGCCGAACACGCGCTTCATGTTCATGCACCTGACGCGCGAGCTCGCCCGCGCGGAGCGGTTGAAGTCCGAGGTCTCGCTGCTCGTGATGGACCTCGACAACTTCAAGGAGATCAACGACACCTACGGCCACCACGTCGGCGACCGCGCGCTGCGCGACATCGCGAGCGTGCTTCGGACCGGCATCCGCCCGTACGACATCTGCGTCCGCTACGCCGGCGACGAGTTCATCGTCGTGCTGTCGGGGTGCGGCGGCGAGGAGGCCGAGCGGAAGCGGCTCGAGCTGCAGCAGGCCGTGGACAGCCTCGCGTTCGAAGCGCGACCGGGCAAGATGCTGCCGCTGGCGATCAGCGTCGGCGCGGCGGTCTTCCCGCACGACGGCGACAGCTACGAGACGCTCCTGGCGACGGCCGACAGCCGGATGTACCGCGACAAGACGCGGCGCAAGCGCGACTCGTCGAGCGGCCAGGCCGCCGACGATCACGCGCGCCCGCAGCCGCAGCCGCGCCCGGCGACGACCTTGTCCGATCTCGATCTGCAGCGCGCCGCCATCGGCGTGTTGTAATACAGACGCCGTCATGGCGGATGGATGATGGTTACGGCCGATCGCCGTCGTCAATCCAGTCCGGCGACGGACCAGTCAATCCTGTCCACAGAATCGCGAGCCCAGTCGCGCCGACGACGAGCGCAAGGCCCTGCTGCCACGGCGCGTCGTAGCGTCCGCTGAACTCGACCCATGCGCTCGGCGCGGCGAGCGCGGCGCCGCACGCGATCGCGGCGCTGCGGCGCCGGACGAGCCTGAGCACGAACCCGCGAACTCGGCGGAGAAACAAGCCGCTAGCCCCCAGCCCCTAGCCCCCGGCCCCGGCGTTAGCATAATTCGAGTGCCGAGGACGCTGACGCTGCGCGAAGTACTGCCCGCGACGCCGCGCGCACGGATCGTCCGGCTCGATCTCGGCGCGGCGCCGTTCGAGTACCTGCCGGGACAAGCCGTCGTCGTGGGATCGCACGGAAGCGACGCGCGCAGGCCGTACTCGATCGCCGGCGCGCCGGAGGACGCGCGCCGCGACGGCTTCATCGAGCTGCTCGTCGGCGTGAACGGCGACGGCGTCCCGGGGCCGCATCTCGCGCTCGATCCGGGCGCGCTCGTCGACGTCGACGGGCCGCTCGGCGCCTTCACCTTCCCCGACGCGCCCGAGGAGTCGTGCTTCGTCTTCATCGCCGGGGGCACGGGCATCGCGCCGCTGCGTGCGATGCTGCACCGCGCGCTGCACCTGCCGCACAGGAACATCGGGCTCTTCTACAGCGCGCGCACGCCCGAGGAATTCGCGTTCGAGCCGGAGCTGCGCGCGCTGGCGGACACCGGCGAGATCGAGCTGCGCCAGACGGTGACGCGCGCCGTCGAGACCGAATGGACCGGCGCGCGCGGACGCATCGATCGCGCGGCGCTCTCCGCGCTCGTGCATCAGCCCGAGACGCTGTGCTTCATCTGCGGCCCCGCCGCCATGGTGGACGAGATGCCGCGGCTGCTGCAGGAGCTGGGCATCGCGCGCGAACGGATCCGGATCGAGGAGTGGTGAAAGTCCAAATTCTCAGAGTCCCACCGCGTGGAAACCGGCGTCGACCATGAGGATCTCGCCGGTGACGGCGCGCGCGGCGGGGCCCAGCAGGAACAATGCGGCGTCGGCGACCTCGCTCTGATCGACGCCGCGGCGCAGCGGCGCCCGATCGCGATACACCTGAAGGATGCTCGAGAAGCCGGAGATGCCCGCCGCCGCGAGCGTCTTGATGGCGCCCGCCGAGATCGCGTTCACGCGGATGTTCTTCGGGCCGAGATCGCTCGCCAGGTACCGCACCGACGACTCGAGCGCCGCCTTCGCCACGCCCATCACGTTGTAGTTGGTGAATACCCGCTGGCTGCCGATATAGGTGAGCGTCAGGACGCTGCCGCCGCCGCGCTTCTCGAACAGCGGCACGCACGCGCGCGTGAGCGCCACGAGCGAGTACGCGCTGACGTCGAGCGCGATCCGGAAGCTCTCGCGCGAGGTCTCGACGAACGGGCTGCTGAGCGCGTCGGCCGGCGCGAACGCCGCGCCGTGGACGACGAAGTCGAGCCCGCCGAACTCGCGGTCGATCGCCGGCGCGAGATCCGCGATCTGCTGATCGCTGGCGACGTCGCACGGAAGGATCAGCGGCCGCTCGAGCGACGCCGCGAGATCGCGGACGTTTTCCTCGAGCCGCTCGCTCGGATAGGTGAGCGCGAGGCGCGCGCCGGCGGCGGCCGCCGCCTGCGCAATGGCCCAGGAGATCGAACGCTTGTTGGCGACACCGACAATCAGGCCGTGGGTGCCGGTCAGGTCGGACATGAGTGAGAGCGCGCGGTTTTACTTCGATCGCTTCCGTCCGCCGCGTTCGTGGCGGCGGCCCGCGGCGCCGCCCTGCGGCGGCCGTCCGCCGCCCTGGCGCATGCCGCGCGGCGGCGCGCCGTGCATGCTGCCGTTCGATCGATTGCCGCCGAACGACTGGCCGCCGCCGCCGCCGCGCTGATGACGCGGACGGAACCGGTTCGGCCGTCCGCCGGGCTGGCGGATCGTGAATTCAGGGATCGGTCGCGCGGGCGGCTGCTGGCCTTCGGGGCGCGGCAGCGACGCGCGAATCAGCCGTCGGTGAATCGGCCCTTCCTCCGTGTCGCGCTCGCGATCCGCGTCGTTCTCGTCGACGTCTTCGGGCGTCGCGTCGATCGCCGGCTCGCTCGGCGCCGGCGCCGCGACGGCAGCTTCGGGTTCTGGCGGCGCGGTCGGCGCAGCGGGTTCGATCGCCGCCGCGTCGGTCGACGCCGCTTCCGCCGTCGCCGCGTCGGCGCCATTCACACCATTCTCGTGGACGACGCGCTTCGGGCCGTTCGCGAGCACCTGCGCGTAGAGCGCCGCCGGCGTCTCGCTCTTGCGGCGCTGGCGCGGCACCTTGGCGTGCTTGTACTCGTGCTCCGCGTCGCACGTCGTGCAGCGCGTCTGCTTGACGTCGTTGCCGACCATCGCGACGATCGCGTGGTTCGTCACGCGGCGCTCGCGCGGGCAATAGTCGTCCAGAATGTCACCAAGCCGAAGCTGGCGCTGCTGCATCAACTCTCCCGAAGAAGCCGCTGGCTGGGAATGAAATGCGAAGGCGCAGCCGATCTTAGCAGAGCTTGCCCAAGTCGTCCAGCCATCGCCGCACATCCGCCAACCGGGCGTCCACGGCTGCCGGCGCGGTGGATTGCGGCGTCCGTTTGGCCGCCACCGACGCGCCAGGCGTCACGCGATCGACGATGTCGGGCTCGAACCGGTCGCTGGCGCCGCGCCATTCGGCCAGCGACAGCGATCCGAAATCGCGCCGTTCGGCCGCCAGCTTCCGCACCAGCGCGCCGACGATTTCGTGCGCGCGCCGGAACGGGACACCGCGGCCGACCAGGTAATCCGCAACATCGGTGGCGAGGAGCAATCCGGATGCCGCAGCCGCCGCGCGCTCGCGATCGAGCGTCAGGCCGCCGACCACCGACCGCACGACCGCGAGCGACCCGGCCACGGTATCTTCCGCACCAAATACCGCGTCCTTGTCTTCCTGCAGGTCCTTGTTGTAGCCGGTCGGCAGCCCCTTGATCGTCGTCAGCATGCCCACCAGATGCCCGATCACGCGACCCGTTTTCCCGCGCACCAGCTCGAGCGGATCCGGATTCTTCTTCTGCGGCATCATGCTGCTGCCGGTGCTCAGGGCGTCGGACAGCTCGAAGAAGCGATGTTCGTCGCCGCACAGGATGACGAGATCCTCCGCGAGGCGGCTGAGGTGCACCATCGCCAGCGCACACGCGTAGAGGAAGGTCGCCGCGAAATCCCGATCGGACGACGCGTCGATGCTGTTGTCGACGATGCGCGAGAACCCGAGGTCGCGCGCGAGCGCGTCGACGTCGATCGCGTACGCCGTCCCGGCGATCGCGCCCGATCCGAGCGGCAGCGCGTCGGCCTCGGCGCGCGCCGCGTCGAACCGCGCGAAGTCGCGCCGGAGCGGCGCCGCGTGCGAGAGGAAGAAGTGCGCGACGAGCACCGGCTGCGCGGGCCGGAAGTGCGTGAACGCCGGCATCAGCGCGCGGCCGGCCGAGGCCGCCTGCGCCGCGAGCGCCTCGACCACCGCCGCGATCGCGCGCTGCAGGAGCGGGATGCGCCGCCGCAGATAGAGCCGCAGGTCGAGCGAGACCTGCTCGTTGCGCGATCGGCCGGTGTGCAGGCGGCGGCCCGCGTCGCCGAGCTCCTCGACGAGCACGCGCTCGACGAAGCTGTGGACGTCTTCGTCGTCGCCGGAGACGAAGTCGGGGTTCGCGCGCGCGCGCGCCAGCATCGCGACGAGCGCCTGCTCGATCCGCCGCGCGTCGTCCGAAGAGAGCACGCCCGCGTTCGCGATCGCGCGCGTCCACGCGATGCTGCCGGCGACGTCGTCTTCGAACAGGCGGCGATCGAACCGGAAGGACGCGCCGAACTGGAAGGCCTCCGCATCGGGCGCCGCGTCGAAGCGGCCGGACCAGAGGGTGCTCACGATCGCGATGCCTTCGCGAGCGCGATGGCCACCGGCTTCGGCCCGAGGCGGCAGCTCGCGATCGTGCAGGCGCCCTTGAAGAGCTGCAGCCGCGCGACGCCGCCGACCTCGTGCTCGAGGGCGTCGACGTAGGCGTCGAGCGCCTGGCGCGCGCGCGAGAACCAGCCGCCCTCGCGCAGCAGGCGGACGTACTCGTCGGCCGCTCGCGCGGCAAACGGGCGCGCGTCGGCCGGGATCGCCATCTCCTGCAGGGCGGCGTGCGCCATGTGCAACGCGGCGAGCGCGCGGCCGGCCGCGCCGTGCGCGCCGGCGAGAATGTCGAGGCTGGCGATCAGATCCGGCGCGTTCATCACGACGCCGTTGATCGCGATCGGCGCGCCGCGATCGAAGCCGAGATCCACGAACGCGGGCTCGCCCGGCAGGCGCGCCGCCGATCGCGCGGCGACGCCGCCGATCATCGGCGCCGGGAGCAGCACGTGCCGCTGCTGCGCGTATGCCACGAGCTGCGCGTCGCCCATCTCCCACTCGCCGGCGGGCGCCAGCACGGTGAGCGCGGGGGCGATGGCGCGCGCCGTCTTCTCGATTGCCGCCTCGTGCCCGGCGCGATCGGCGTGCGCGACGGCGCCGGCCTGCTCGATGCGTGCGATCTCGACGAGCTTCTGCGCGACGAGCGGCCACGCGAGCGGCCCGGCCATCGACGCGCCCCCGCGCCTGAGGATGCCGGCCTTGAGCCCGCGCACGAGATGATCGCGGACGTAGACGTCGCGGACGTCGATCACGTGCGCGCGCAGCGCCCCGATCGCGAGCGCGCGATCTCGGATCTCTTCCAGCACGTCCTTCCCTTGGCCGAGGTCCAGCGTCGCCGCGATCACTTCCGCGCCGTGACGCTCGGCGAGCCAGCGGATCGCCACCGAGCTGTCGAGGCCGCCCGAGTAGGCCAGCACCACGCGAGTCATTCGAGCGAGTACTCCTTCAGCCGTCGCGCGACGGCGGCGGCGGCGCGCGCGCCGCGCGCGATGACGAGAATCGTGTCGTCCCCGGCAATCGTGCCGACGGCCTCGGGCAGCCGCGCGCGGTCGAGCGCCTCGGCGAGTGCCTGCGCCTGCCCGCGGCCCGTCCGCACGACGATGAGCTGCTGCACGCGGTCGACGCTGCGGATGAACTCGTTCGCCGCGCGCTCGAGCAGCGTGAGCGCCGTCTCGAGGTTCGGCGCCTCCTCGCCCGGCCGCTGGTAGGCGCCGTCGCCGGAGCGCTTCACCAGGCCGAGATCCTTGATGTCCCGCGAGATCGTCGCCTGCGTCGCCTCGAAGCCGCGCTGCAGCAGCCGGCGGCGGAGCGCCTCCTGGCTGTGGAGCGGCTCGCGGTCGACGAGTTCCAGGATGACGGCCTGACGGCGCGATTTCATGCAGGGACGAGGACTGAGTATACATCGATTTCTGTTGATCAAACTCCGGCTTGTCTGTATAAGTATTCTTTCCGATGCATACAGTCACCGCCGACCGGGAGATGCCGCCGGGCGCGGGCCGCGTGGCGGCGCGCGTCGCCGTCGCCGGCGCCACCGGCTACGCCGGCCAGGCGCTGCTCCGGCTGCTCGCGCGCCACCCGGCCGTCTCGCTCACCGCCGCGATGTCGTCCGGCCAGACGAGCGCCTCGTCGCGCCGCCTGCCGGCGCTCGCGCGCCTGTGGGACGGCGCCGTCGAGCCGCTGTCGGAGGATGCGCTGAAGCGGGGCGCCGACGTCGTCTTCCTCGCGCTGCCCGATTCGAAGGCTGCCGAGCTCGGCCCGGCGCTCGTCGACGCGGGCGTCCGCGTCATCGATCTCTCGGGCGCCTTCCGCCTGCGCGACGACGAGGCGCGGCGCCGCTGGTACCCGGAAACGCACAGCCTGCCGGCGGGCCTCGCCTACGGGCTCACCGAGCGCGAGCGCGGCAGCGTGGCGCGCGCGCAGATCGTCGCCAATCCCGGCTGTTATCCCACGGCAGCGCTGCTCGCGCTCGGCCCGCTCGCCGAGGCCGGCCTGCTCGTGCCGGCCGCCGACATCGTCGTCGACGCGAAGTCGGGCGTGTCCGGCGCCGGCAAGACGCCGTCCGAGCGGACGCACTTCTCCGAGTGCCACGGGAGCGTCGGCGCCTACGGCGTGTTCAACCACCGGCACGGCGCCGAAATCGATCAGGGCGTCGGCCGCGCGGTGACGTTCACGCCGCACCTCGTGCCGCTCGACCGCGGCATCCTGGCGACGATCTACGTCCGGCTGCCGCCGGGGACGACGGAAGAGGGCGTCGGGGACGTGTACGAGCAGGCGTACCGGGGCGCGACGTTCGTGCGGCTCGCCGGCGGCGCCCTGCCCGAGATCAAGCACGTCGCGCACACGAACTTCTGCGACATCGGATGGCGCGTCGATCCGTCGGGCCGCGCCGTCATCGTGTCGGTGCTGGACAACCTGCTCAAAGGCGCGTCAGGCCAGGCGGTCCAGAACCTGAATGTGATGCTCGGTCTCGACGAGCGGACCGGACTGCTGTGATCCGTCCGCTCGTGCTGAAGTTCGGCGGAGAGCTCCTCGAGGATCCGGGGCACTTGCGGGCCATCGTCGGCGCAGTGTCGCAGATCGCGTCGAGCGGCAGGCCGATCGTAATCGTGCACGGCGGAGGGAAAGAGATCGACGCGGCGCTGCAGCGGGCAGGCATCGAGAAGCGGCAGGTGGACGGCCTGCGCATCACCGACGAGCCGACGCTCGACGTCGCGGTGTCGGTGCTCGCGGGCGCCGTCAACACGCGCTTCGTCGCAGCGTTGAACAGTGCGGGCGTCGCCGCCGTCGGCCTGACGGGCGCCGACGGCCTGTGCGGCCTGTCGGTCGCGTCGCCGCCGCATCGAAGCGTCGACGGAGGCACGGTCGATCTCGGCCGCGTCGGCGTTCCCGCGGCGGACGCCGACACGCGGCTGCTCCAGGCGTTGACGCGCGAACACTTCGTGCCCGTGATCGCGTCGATCGGCATCGACGACGATGGACGGCTGCTCAACGTCAACGCCGACACGTTCGCCGGCCATCTTGCGGCCGGGCTCGGCGCAGCGCGGCTCGTGATTGCGGGGACGACGCCGGGCGTCCTCGACAGCGGGGGCGCGACGCTGGCGGCGCTCGACCCGGAGACGATTGCGGCGTTGATCGACGCGCGGACGGCGACGGCCGGGATGATCGCGAAGCTGCGCGCCTGCGCCCACGCGATCGCCGGCGGCGTCGACGACGTCGTCATCGTGGACGGACGCGAGCGTGGCGATCTCGAGGCGGCGGCGAACGGCGCGCCGCGCCGCGCGACGCGCGTGTCGCGGGCGGCGGCGGTGAAACGGTAGCAGGCAGACGAGGATGGTGGACGCGATGACTATGGTGATGGACGACGCGATCGTCGCGCGCGAGGCGCGGCACGTGCTGCAGACCTACCGGCGCCAGCCGGTCACCTTCGTGCGCGGCGAGGGCGTGCGCTTGTACGACGCGGCGGGGCGCGAATACCTCGACCTGCTGTCGGGCATCGGCGTCGCGGCGCTCGGCCACGCGCACCCGGGCCTGTCGCGCGTCATCACGGAGCAGGCCGGCACGCTCATCCACACGTCGAATCTGTTCTTCCATCCGCTGCAGGGCGAGCTCGCCGAGCGGCTCGCGAACCTCTCCGGGCTGCCGCGCGCGTTCTTCTGCAACAGCGGCACCGAAGCGGTGGAAGCGTGCCTCAAGTTCGCGCGCCGCTACTGGCACACGAAAGGCGAGCCGCGGCAGGAGTTCGTCGCGCTCGACGAGTCGTTTCACGGCCGAACGTTCGGATCGCTGTCGGTCACGTCCGACGAGCACTACCGCGCGCCGTTCGAGCCGCTGCTGCCGACGGTCACCTTCGTGAAGACGAACGACGCGCGCGCGCTCGCGCGGGCGGTGACGACGAACACGGCGGCGATTATCGCGGAGCCGGTGATCGGCGAAGGCGGCATCCGGCCCCTGACGCCGGCCTTCGGCGCGGCGATCGCGGAGGCGTGCGCGAAGACCGGCGCGCTCTTCATCGCCGACGAAGTGCAGAGCGGCCTCGGCCGCACCGGCTACCCGTTCTACTTCAAGGCGCTCGGCGTCCACCCGGATCTCGTCTCGGTGGGCAAGGCGCTCGGCGGCGGCGTGCCGGTCGGCGCCGCGCTCGTCAGCCAGGAAGTCGCCGACACGATCTCGTTCGGCGATCACGGCACGACCTACGGCGGCAACCTGCTGGCGTGCCGCGCGGCGCTGTGCGTCCTCGACGAGCTGATCGGCGGCGGCCTCCTCGCGCACATCGGCCGCGTCGGCCGCCACGTCGAGCAGACGCTGCGCGGCATCGCGGCGCGGCGGCCCGAGATCGTGAAGGAGGTGCGCGGCGCCGGGCTGATGTGGGGGCTGGAGCTGACGCGCGACGCGGCGCCGGTCGTGCCGGCGGCGCTCGCGCGGGGCGTCGTCGTCAATCGGACGGCGGAGACGGTCGTGCGCCTGCTGCCGCCGCTCATCATCACCGAGCCGGAGGCCGACGAGGCCCTCGCGCGCCTCGACGCGGCGCTGGCCGACGTCGGAGCACTGGCATGAGGCAGCCGCCGCGAGTCACGCTGCGCACCGGCGACGCCGCGGACGCGAAGAAGCTGTACGCTCTCATCCAGGCGAACCTCGAGGAAGGGCACCTGCTGCCGCGCACGCTCGCCGAGCTGACCGCGCGCGCGAACCGGTTCGTCGTCGCCGTCAGGGCGCGGCGCATCGTCGGCTGCGCGGAGCTGGCGCCGCTCAGCCCGCACGTCGCCGAAGTGCGATCGCTCGCCGTGCACGCGGACGCGCGCGGCAGCCGCGTCGGCGTGATGATCGTCGACGAGCTGCGGCGGCGCGCGCGGCGCGAAGCCTTCGAGAAGCTGTGCGCCTTCACGCATGCGCCCGGCTACTTCGTGCACATGGGCTTCTCGATCGTGCCGCACCTGTGGCTCACCGAGAAGATCTTCACCGACTGCGTGAAGTGCCCGCAGTTCCGGCGGTGCGGGCAGTACGCGATGGTCGTGCCGCTCGACGTCGCCTTCGACGCGGAGCGCGGCTACGCGCTTCCCGCGCACGGATCCGATCATCCGACGGCGGCGTCTCCGGCGCCGGTCGCGTAGCGATGTCGATCACGCAGACCGCCGGCGGCGGCGTGACGGCCGCGCAGGGATTCATCGCCGCCGGCATCAGCGCCGGCATCAAGGCGAACGGCAACGCCGACCTCGCGCTGCTCGTCTCCACCCGGCCGGCGCAGGCCGCCGCGGTCTTCACCACGAACAAGGCGGTGGCGGCGCCGGTCGTCGTCTCGCGCGAACACCTGTCGCGCTCGGGCGGCGTCGCGCGCGCGATCGTGGTCAACAGCGGCTGCGCGAACGCGTGCACCGGCGCGGACGGCCTTGCCGTCGCCCGCGACACCGCCGCCGAGGCCGCGCGGCTCCTCGACTGTCGCGTCGAACAGGTGCTCGTCGCCTCCACCGGCGTGATCGGCGTGTCGCTGCCCGTCGAGAAGATCCGGTCCGGCCTGGCGCAGGCGGCGCAAGCGCTCGGCGCCGATCGCGGCGCGGACGCCGCGCGCGCGATCATGACGACCGATCCGTTTCCGAAAGAAGCGGCGGCGCGCATCGCCGTCGGCGGGCGCGAGGCGGCGATCGGCGGCATGGCGAAGGGCTCGGGCATGATCGAGCCGATGATGGCGACCATGCTCGCGTTCGTGACGACGGATGCGGCGGTGCCGCCGCCGCTCCTCGATCGCGCGCTGCGCGAGGCGGTGGACGACACGTTCAACGCGATCAGCGTGGACGGCGAGTGCTCGACGAACGACTGCGTGATGCTGCTCGCCAACGGCGCGTCGGGCGTCGCGATCGACGACGCGAGCTACGGCGCGTTTCGCGACGGGCTGACGTCGGTGTGCCGCGAGCTCGCGCTCGGCATCGTGCGCGGCGGCGAAGGCGCGACCAAGCTCGTGACCGTCGTCGTCACCGGCGCGGCGTCGAGCGGCGACGCGCGCAAGGCGGCGAAGGCGATCGCGAACTCCCCGCTCGTGAAGACGGCGATCCACGGCGGCGATCCCAACTGGGGCCGGCTGATCGCGGTGGCGGGACGCGCGGGCGTCGCGTTCGAGCTGGAGCGCGCGTCGGTCACGATCGGCACCGCCGTGCTGTTCGATCGCGGCCGGCCGCACGACGAACGGGCGAGCGAGGCGGCGGAGTACTTGAAGGGCACGGATCTGACCGTGTCGGTCGATCTCGGCGCCGGCGGCGCGTCGTCCACGGTATGGACGTGCGATCTGAGCGCCGAGTACGTGCGGATCAACGCAGATTACCGAACCTGACGTATGACCACAGCCACGCAGACGCGCGCACGGAAAGACTTCCTCTCGGTCCTGGATTTCGACGCCGCCGATTTCGAGCGGTGCCTCCAGCTGGCCGCGCAGCTGAAAGCGGATCGCGCGCTCGGGCGCCACGCGCCGACCGCGGACGCGCTCAACGGCCGGCACGTCGCGCTGCTCTTCGACAAGCCGTCGCTGCGGACGCGGACGACGTTCGAGATCGGCATCCGCGAGCTCGGCGGACACGTGGTCGCGCTGCAGCCGGACGTCGCGCTCGGATGCCGCGAGCCGGTCGGCGACGTGGCGCGCAATCTCGAACGGTGGGTCGACGCGATCGTCGTGCGCACCTTCTCGCAGGCGATTCTGCAGGAGTTCGCCGCGGCGGCGACGCGGCTGCACGTGGTCAACGCGCTGACCGATCAGGAGCATCCTTGCCAGGCGATCGCCGATTTCCTCACGCTGCAGGAGCATGTCGGCCAGCTGCGCGGCCGCACGATCGCCTTCGTCGGCGACGGCAACAACGTCGCGACGTCGCTGGCGCACGCCGCGGCGCTCCTCGGCGTCAACGTGCACGTCGCGAGCCCCGAGGCGTATCAGCTGCCGCACGCGGTCGTGCAGCAGGCCACCGGCGCCGCGCGCCACGGCGCGCGGCTGCGGCTCTTCACGGACGCCGCCGATGCGGTGGCCGGCGCCGACGCCGTCTACACCGACACGTGGACGTCAATGGGCCAGGAGGCCGAGGCCGGCGTGCGCCGCCGTGCCTTCGCGCCGTATCAGGTGAACGAGGCGCTGATGGCGCTCGCGAAGCCCGGCGCGCTCTTCATGCACTGCCTGCCGGCGCACCGCGGCGAAGAAGTCACGGCGGACGTGTTCGAGTCGGAGGCGTCGGTCGTCTTCGACCAGGCGGAAAACCGCCTGCACGGGCAGAAGGCGCTGCTGCTGATGCTGCTCGCGCAGGCGACCTCGTTGTGAGCCGCCGGTGGTGGACCCGCTCGACGCGCTGCACGCGGCGATTCACGCCGGCGATCCTGCGGCCGCACGCGTGGTGCTCGCCGACCATTCCGACCTGAAATCCGCTGCGCTCGATCGCCCGCTGCCGCACGGCTCGTTCGGCGGCACCGCGATGCTCCTCGCCGCCCAGCGCGGCCATCTCGAGATCGTCGATCTGCTCCTCGGCGCGGGCGCCGACCTCAACGTCCGCTCGCAGTGGTGGGCGGGCGGCTTCGGCGTCCTCGACGAGGCGCCGCCGGCAATCGCCGGCGCGCTGATCGAGCGCGGCGCGCGGGTAACCGCGCACGCGGCGGCGCGGCTCGGCCTGATCGATCGCCTCCGCGCGATCGTCGCGGCGGATCCCCAGGCCGTGCACGAGCGGGGCGGCGACGGCCAGACGCCGCTGCACTTCGCGTCGACGATCGAGATCGCCGACTACCTGCTCGCGCACGGCGCCGACATCGACGCGATCGACGTGGATCACGAATCGACCGCGGCGCAGCGGATGCTCGGCCACGTCGTGGACGGCGACTACCCGCGATCGCGCCGCGACATCGCGCGCTTCCTCGTGTCGCGCGGGTGCCGCACCGACCTCCTCATGGCGGCCGCACTCGGCGATCGCGCGCTCGCCGAGCGGCACCTCGACGCGGATCCGGCGGTGGTCAGGATGACCGTCTCGGAGCGCTGGTTCCCGAAACGCGACCCGCGAGCGGGCGGCACGATCTACATCTGGACGCTCGGCGCGAACCGCAGCGCGCACCGGATCGCGCGCGACGCCGGCCACGACGACGTGCTCGCGCTGCTCATGGCGCGATCGCCGGCGGACCTGCAGTTCGCCGTGGCATGCGAGCTCGGCGACGAGGCGCTCGCGGCCTCGCTGAGTGTGAGCCATCCGGATCTCGCTCGCGCGCTCGGCGACGAGGATCGGCGACGGCTGGCCGACGCGGCGCAGGACGGCAACATCGGCGCGGTGCGGTTGATGCTTCGGGCAGGATGGCCGGTCGACGCGCGCGGACAGCACGGCGGGACCGCGCTCCACTGGGCGGCGTTTCACGGGAGCGTCGCGATGGCACGCGAGATTCTCGCGTATCGTCCGCCGCTCGACGCGCTGTGCGCGGATTACGAGGGCACGCCGCTGCAGTGGGCGCTGTACGGCTCGATCCACGGCGTGCACCGCGGCAGCGATCACGCCGCAACGGTCGAGGCGCTCGTCGACGCCGGCGCGCCGGTGCCGCACGATCCCGGCGACGTCAGCGACGCGGTGCGCGACGTGCTCCACCGCTATAATCGCCGCGGGTGAAGACCGCGGCCGCACCCTGGCTCGCTCATTACGATCCCGACGTCCCGCCGACGCTCGCGCCCTACCCGAACCGCACGCTCGTCGACGCGATCGCGGAATTCGCGCGCGCGCAGCCCGGCAAGGCCGCGATCCTCTTCAAGGGGGCGCGCGTCAGCTACGGCGAGCTCGATCGCCTCAGCGATGCGTGCGCCGCGGCGTTCGCGGCGCTCGGCATCGCACGCGGCGACCGCGTCGGCCTGCTGCTGCCCAACTGCCCGCAGTTCTTCATCGCGCAGTTCGGCGCGTGGAAGCTCGGCGCGATCGTCGCGCCGCTCAATCCGATCTACACCGAGGCGGAGCTCGAGGGGCCGCTGCGCGATCACGGCGTCGAAACGGTCGTCGCGCTGACGCGCTTCTACCTGCGCGTGAAGCGCGTGCAGCCGCGCACGCCCGTGCGCCGCGTGATCGCGACCAACATCAAGGAGTTCTTTCCGCCGCTGCTGCGCCTGCTCTTCACGGCGTTCCGCGAGAAGAAGGACGGCGACCGCGTCGCGCTCGCGCCGGGCGATCACGATTTCGCGCACCTGCTGCTCGTGAACCGCGGGCGGCGCGCGCCGGCGCCGCCGCCGTCGGCGGGCGATCCGGCCGTCCTGCTGATGAGCGGCGGCACGACGGGGACGCCGAAGGGCGTGCTCGGCACGCACGGCGCCTACGTGATCGCCGGCGCGCAGGTGCAGGCGTGGAATGCCGCCGTGCTGCAGGGATCGGGGGACGTCACGTTCCTGCCGCTGCCGCTGTTCCACGTCTACGGCAACGTCGGCGTGCAAGCGCTGACGTTTCTCAACGGCGCGTCGATCGCGCTCGTGCCGAACCCGCGCGACCTCGCCGACCTGGTGGCGACGATCAGGCGCGTGAAGCCGACGTTCTTCAACGGCGTGCCGACGCTCTACATCGCGCTCCTCAACCATCCCGACGTGCAGCGCGGCAAGGTGGACTTCTCGTCCGTTCGCATCTGTTTTTCCGGCGCGTCGGCGCTCCTCGCCGACACGAAGACGCGCTTCGAGGCGCTCACCGGCGCCCGCATCGTCGAGGGCTATTCGCTGACCGAGGCGATGATGGCGCTCTGCGTGAACCCGGTGAAGGGGCCGAACAAGCTCGGCTCCGTCGGCATGCCGCTGCCCGACGTCGTCGTGAAGATCTTCGACGACGCGACCGGCGAGCGCGAGGTCGCGGCGAACGAGATCGGCGAGATCGCGATCGCGGCGCCGCAGCTGATGGACGGCTACTGGAATCGTCCCGAGGAGACGGCGATGGTGCTGCGCGAGCACGCGATCGACGGCGCCGCCCGGCGGTTCCTCCACACCGGCGATCTCGGCTACATGGACGCCGACGGCTACGTCTTCATCGTCGATCGGAAAAAAGATCTGATCAAGACGAGCGGCTTCCAGGTGTGGCCGCGCGAGATCGAGGAAGTGATCGCGCTGCATCCGGCGGTCGCGGAGGTCGGCGTGGCGGGCGTCGCCGACGCGACGAAAGGCGAAGCCGTCAGGGCGTGGGTCGTGCTGCGCGCCGGGCAGCAGGTGACCGAGGCGGATCTGCGCGCGTTCTGCCGCGAGCGGCTCGCGCCCTACAAGGTACCGTCCACGGTGGTCTTCCGCAGCGATCTGCCGAAAACGATGGTCGGCAAGGTGCTGCGGCGATCGCTTCGGGAAGAAGGATAGGTGGGTCGGGCAGGCCGGGCGGGCCGGGCGGGCCGGGCGGGTCACAGAGGACACAGAGGGCGCTTGGCCATCGCCACGTCCGTTGCGTGTGCGCTCGCGCTGCTGGTGGCGCCGCGCGGCCGCGCGCAGGCGCCCGTTTACGAGATCTACGCCGTCCGCTTCGCAACGCTCGCCAATTTTCCGGTGTCGAGCCTCGTCGCCGGCGCTGATCGATCGCGGCGGATGGACATCGCGATGATGGTCTGGGCGCTGAAAGGCGCGGACGGCCGCGTCGCCCTCGTCGACTCCGGCTTTCATCGCGAGCAGTACTTCCGACAGTTCACCGTAAAGGACTACGTGCGTCCGCCCGACGCGCTGGCGCCGCTCGGGATCGGCGCGAACGACGTCACCGACATCCTCCTCACCCACATGCACTGGGATCACGCGGGCGGAATCGACCTCTTTCCGTCGGCGCGCGTCTGGATCCAGAAGGCCGAGTACGACTACTACACGGGCGACGCGTGGCAGTCGCGCACGACGCACGGGGGCATCGACGCCGACGACGTCCTCGAGATCGTGAAGCGCAACACGCAGGGCAAGGTGTCGTTCGTGAAGGGCGACGACGACGCGGCGCTGCCGGGCATCCGGTTCGGCGTGGGCGGCCGGCACACGTGGGCGTCGCAGTTCGTCGCGGCGCGGACGCGCGCCCACGTCGTGGTCCTGGCGTCCGACAACATGTATCTCTACGAGAACCTGGACGTCCATGCGCCCGTCGCGCAGACGCTCGACGCCGCGTCGAATCTGCGGACGCAGGATCGGATGCGCTCGATGGCGACCGAGCCGCGGTTCCTCGTCCCCGGGCACGACCCCGCCGTCTTCGATCGATTCCCCCACATTGCCGAGCGCATCGTACAGATTGAATAGCGGAGGCGGCGCGATTTGCGAGGCCCGTAAACGCTTACGGAGTTTGTGTCAGCCTTTACGGCCCGCGGCCTTGTTTATCAACCACTTACGGCTGGGGGCCCGCGGCACGCCGCTTGCGATATGGCTGAGCGACGCCGCTAGTCACGCACGGCGTCCTGACGAGCTGCCGGACGTTCGCACGGGCCGGCGTTTTCCCGACAGGTCCGCCGGCTATGTGCGGATGAACGGTGGCTCGCCAGGCCCTCCTTCCCTGGCCTCTTTGTTCAAGCCGGCTCCTCGGTCGCCCTGACTAGAGGAGCTCGTCGTTGCGCGTCTCGGGAATCCAGATCCACATGACGGCGGCGAGCACGAACGCCGCGCCGGCGACGCCGAACGCGGCCGCGAAGCCGCGCGTTTCGGCGACCGACGCGACCGTGTACGGCGCAATGGCGCTCGCCAGCCGTCCGGTGTTGTAGCAGACGCCCGCCGCGGTGGCGCGGACCGTCGTCGGATAGAGCTCCGCGATGACGGCGCCGAAGCCGCTGTAATACCCGGTGCCGAAAAAGGCGACGAACGGCCCGAGCAGGAGGAGCACGGTCGGCTGCCGGAGAAATCCGTAGAGCGGCAGGAGCACGCTCGCGGCGAGCACGTAGAGTACGTAGGCGCGCTTGCGCCCGATGGCGTCGGCGATGAAGCCGAAGCTCACGTAGCCGAACCACATGCCGACCTGCATCGCAATGACGAACATCGACATCGTCGACGACGACAGGCCGATGCCGCCGCGCGACGCCGGCAGGCGCAGGTACCCGGGCACCCAGCTGTTCAGCCCCCACCACGCGAAGAGCGTGCACGCGTTCATCAGCGTGAGGAAGATCGTCGTGCGCGCGGCGCCGGGCGCGAAGAGCACGCCGATGCGGCCGCGATCCGCCGACGCCGACTCGCGCCAGAGCCGCGGCTCCTCGACGCGCTGCTGAATCCAGACAGTGAAGAGCGCCGGCAGCACGCCGACGAAGAAGACGCCGCGCCATCCCCAGATCGGCATCACGACGAGGTTGACGAGCGCGGCGAGGCCGTAGCCGATCGCCCACGAGCTCTGCACGAACGCGAGCGCTTTTCCGCGATGCCGCGCCGGGAACGTTTCCGACACCAGCGCCACGCCCGTGGCCCACTCGCCGCCCATGCCGAGGCCGAGGAACACGCGGAAGATCGCCAGCTGCAGCGCCGACTGCGCGAACCCGCACGCCGCGGTGAACACCGAGTAGATCAGGATCGCGGCCATCAGCGCGCGTTTGCGGCCGATGCGATCGGCGATCGCGCCGAACGCGATGCCGCCGCCGGCGGCCGCGACGAGCGTCACCGAATTCAGGATGCCCGCCGTCGGGAGCGACAGCCGCAGTGCCGGATCCTCGATCAGCGCCGCGACGACGATCGAGTAGAGCATCACGTCGAACGAGTCGAGCATCCAGCCGAGCGACGCGGCGACGAAGGCGTTCCGCGCCCGGCGATCGGCGTCGCGCCACCAGCCAAGCAGCGACGGGTCCGGTTGCACGAGCGCGTCCGCCGCGGCCGGACGCGAGGAGAGCGGTGTGGCAGCCATCTGACGCGCTGATCCTAATCGGTTTGAGCCGGCTTACGCGCGCATTTCACATCCCGGCTTGGAGGGAACGTGATGAGACGAGCGGTGACGGCGGCCATTGTTCTCGCGACGGCGATCGCGCTGCCCGCGCCGGCGCTGGCGCAGATGCAGGTGCAGCGGATCGACGACCCGCCGCGGTACGCGGCGTACTGGGAGTTCGGCGGATCGGGGATTTTCACCGGCAACTTCGACATGCTCGTCGCCGACCACACCTCGGTGCGGCTCGGCGGCCTCGTCTTCCTGTTGAGCGACGATCCGGACGTCCCGTGGAACGGCATCGCGACGGTGAACCGCTTGATTGGCGATCGGGGCCACTACTTGGAGATCGGCGCCGGACTCGTGGCGCAGCACCGCTGGGGCTTCGACGAACACGCGACAGCCGCGGCGCTGACCGCAAACGTCGGCTACCGCATGCAGACGCGGCACGGATTCGGCCGGATAGCATTGAGCACCGCGCCGCCGGCCCCCGGCCGGAAACGGCGATGGCCGATTGCGGGCATCAGCTGGGGACGGACGTTCTGAGGCGTCCCGCGATCACGCGCCGATGGCCTTGACGGTGACGCCCGCCGCCTCGAGGCCGCCGCGAATCTTCGCGGCGAGCGTGTCCGATCCCGGCGTATCGCCGTGGACGCAGATCGTGTCGGCGTCGAGGTTCACGATTGTTCCGTCAATCGCGACGACGGTTCCGTCCTTGACCATGCGGACGGCGCGCGCGACGACGGCGTCGGGGTCGTGGATCACGGAGCCCGGTTTGCGCCGCGAGGCGAGCGAACCGTCCGGCTCGTACGCGCGGTCCGCGAACACCTCGGCGGCGACGCGCAGGCCGGCCGCCGTGCCGGCCGAGAGAATCTCGGATCCCGGCAGGCCGAAGAGAATCAGCGCGCGATCGAAGGCGGCGACGGCGCGCGCGATGGCCGCGGAGAGCTCGGCGCTGCGCACCGCCATGTTGAACAGCGCGCCGTGCGGCTTCACGTGCTGCACGCGGACGCCCTCCGCCGCCGCGACACCGGCGACGGCCGCGATCTGGTAGAGCACCATGTCCTCGGCTTCGGTCGGCGTCACGTTCAGCTCGCGGCGCCCGAAGCCGACGAGATCGGGAAACCCCGGGTGCGCTCCGACGGCGACGCCGTTCGTCTTCGCGAGGCGGATCGTCTGGCGCAGCACCGACGGATCGCCGGCGTGAAACCCGGCGGCGATGTTCGCCGACGTGATCGCCTTCATCAGCCCGACGTCGTGGCCGATGGAGTAGGCGCCGAAGGATTCCCCGAGGTCCGAGTTGATGTCGATTCTGATCACTGACCCGCCCCACCTGACCTACCCGACCCGCCCGACCCACCCGACCTACCCGACCTACCCGACCTACCTGACCTACCCGACCCACCCGACCTACCTGACCCGCCCGACCTGCCCGGCCGTCGTGGGCTTCTCGTCGCGATCCTTCGCCGACTTCGGGGGCCGCGGCCGCGTCATCGTCAGGCTGACGCCGTTCCAGAACGGATCGATCTTGCGCTCCACCTCGTGGCGGCCCTGTACGAGGTACTCGAGGATCGCCTTGTCCCATTGCAGCCCCGCGTTCGCCACGAGCTTCAGCCAGTCGCCGCGCGCGGTCTCGTCGGGAGCCTCGGTGACGCCGTCCCAGATCGTCACGTTCGGGTTGCGCGTCATGAAGTCCTGGCTCTGCGGGTTCGCGCGCGCGCCTTTGATGGACTTGTAGATCAGCACGCCGTTGGTGAAATCCAGCTTGAAGTTCTTCTGATCGAAGTCGAAGCTGTAGCGCCTGTAGCGCGCGTACGCGCGCTCGTTCAGCGCCACGGTGCCGGGCGCCTGCTTCGCGTAGTCAGTGATCATCGCGAGCAGCTTCATCTGCTCGTCCTTGTGCCGCGGGTACCGCGCGTCGTCCAGCCACCCGAAGCCGGGCATCCACCAGCCTCGCATCGTCCAGTAGTCGCGCGTCTCGACCGAGCGCGTGCGCACCCACGCCGCGTACTCCGAGAAGAGCTGCACCCACTCGTGCGACGGGTAGCCGTGCGGGTTCAGGAAGATGTCCGGCCGCCACGCGCGCCAGATCTTCGGGCGAATGCCGCTCTCGGGATACAGCGGATCGTTATCCCACTGCGCGGAGGTGACGTCCACGCCGAGCGCGCCGAGATAGCCGGCGTGCAGCATCTGATTCGGCGTGATCTTCTGCAGGTCGTAGGCGAGCTGCGCGCCGTCGGCGTTCGTGATCGGATGGATGACCACGTTCACCTTGTTCAACTTCTCGTGGTACGCGGGATCGGTCAGGAGCAGCTCCGCGAGCTTCAGCACGTGGCTCGTGGACGACACCTCGTTGGCGTGCTGCCGCGCCGAGTAGACAATCGTTGGCTTCATCGTCGTCTGCTTGGCCTGCGACCAGTGCGACGCTTCGATCGGCGGCATCAGGTCCATCGCCCACACGTCTTTGCCGAGATAGCTCTCGCCGACTTTGTAGACGGTCGCCTCCTTGAACGCCGACATGCGCGCGAGGATCTCGGCGGCTTCGGGCGGCGGAATCGGCGTGTCCCATTGCACCAGGGGCTGGCGTCCGGCGGCGCCGGCGACGCCGTCCCCGCGCGCGAGGAGCGTCTTGGCGTCCGGAAACGGCGCGGGCGCGCCGTTCGGCTCGAGCGTGGCGACGACCTCGGTGGCCGGCTTGCTCTCGTGCTCCCACGCGATCGTGGCCCCGAGCGCGCCGAGATCGTGATACGCGAGCGCGTCGCGATAGAGTCCCGCGGCGCGCAGCCGGCCGAGGTTCGCGAACAGCGCCTGCGCTTCCTCCGCCGACATGATCGTCGTGTCGACGCGCCGTTCGTCCGCGCGCTGCACGAGCGACTCGCGCTCGTCCTTCTCCGTGTCCACCTTCAGGCGCAGAGCGAGGCGATCGATGCCGTCGTGTCCGGCGCGCACCGTCGCCGCGAGCGTCTGCGGACGATCGACGGCGACTCTCGGCACGTCGAGCCGCACGACGCCCGCGCGGCCACTCGCCTCGACGTACTCGACGACGACGGACGGCCGCGGCGCGTCGAAGCCGGTGATCGAGATCTTCGCCTGCCCCGCCTTGCCGTCCGCTTTCGCGCGCACGATCGGGATCACTCGCCCGGGATACGTGAGCGGCGCGCCGCGCGTGAAGCGTCCCATCACGTCGAAGAAGTGCAGCGTGTTGAAGTAGATCTCCTCGTGCAGCGCCTCGACCGATGAGATCTGCTCCTGATCGATCGGGAGACGATAGTCGGGCTCGCTGAGCGTCAGCTCGACTTTCAGCTCGCCGAAGAACGGCGCGTCTTCCGGGCGCGGTTTGCCGCCGCCGAGCGCCATCACGTGCTCGTAGAGCGCGGGCAGCGTCGACGATTGGAAGCGATCCCAGAAGCGCTCGGGATCGGTTTCGATTCGCTCGTCGATCGCCGTGCGGCCGCCGACGTCCGCCTTGATCCACCCGGTCGTCACGCGCACTTTCTCGTACTCGGGAAAACGATCGAAGAACGTCCGCTCGACGACGGCCGGGTCGAAGGTGCGCCGGAGCAGCTCGCCGCCGCCCTTCGCGGTCGCGATGACTTCGTACGCCGGCGATCCGATTGGCGCCTTCTCGAAGTGAATCTGCGCCAGATCCAGCTTCAGCTCCGACGCGAGGATCTCGTCGATCGGATACAGCTCGAGCAGCCACCGCGTCGGGGCAAACATCCCCTGCTGCTTCCAGCCCGGCGGCGGTCCGATTTCCGCGAACCGGATCGTGATCCGATCGATCGGTTTCCCCGCGAGCGCCGGACGGACAACGTCGTAGAGCCAGCTGTAGCCCTGCTTGTACGCCGACAGGACCGTGACGCGTGTGTTCGCATCGTCCGCGCCTGCCTTCACGAGCTCGGCGCGCGCCTGCGCCTCGATCTGCCGGCGGACCTCGGGCGGCTCGCTCAGCCGCGCCTCGATCGCCACCGCCGCGCGCTTCTTCACCGCAGGGACGACGCGCGTGCGCAGCCGCGACCAGAAGTCGTCCACCTCGGACGGGATCGTGAACTCGTCGTCCACGATCGAACGCCCTTTCTGAACGTCGAGATTCCGCACGTCGACGGCGATCGACGGCGCCGCGATCCGCTCGGCCGCCGTCCGCTTCACCACGTCGGCCAGTCCGTCGGCCGCCTTCTCGACGAAGACCTTGACGTGCGCTGACGCCAGCGATTTGTCCTTCAACTGATCGGCGAGCTTTTCGAGCTTGTACAGGCTTGCCGCCGCCTGGCCCGCCGGCGATCGCCCGCCGACGAACCGCCGCACGTCGTTCTCGACGTCGTCGAGCGTCGTGCGATCCCTGCCGCGCTGCCAGATGTGCGGGAAGCGCTCGGCGAGCTGATCGACGGCGCGGCTGACGCCCGCCGCGTCGCCGCCGGTGACGACGAGAGCGGGCTTCTCGCCGAACGCCTTCTTCACGATCTGGATCAGGCCTTCGCCCGGCTCGAGCGCGGGCCGCGTCCATTTCCCGTCCTTGATCAACTGCTCGACGATCGGATGCGAGACGCCGATCAGGACCAGGATCGGCTCCGTCGCGGGCGCGCCGATCGACGACGCGGCGCGCGCGATCGGGAGCGAGATGCCGGTGGACTCGAGGCCGAGGCGCGCGGCGAGATCGACGACGCCGCCGGTACCCTCGCCCTCCGCGCTGAGCAGCACGTCGACGCGATCGGGAATCAGGTTGTTGTCCGTGTCGGCGAACGCGCCGTCGATGGCGTAGAAGGTCGAGAGATCGAGGTTTTCTTTTGTGCCGCCGCCCGGCCGCCGCGCCGGCGGCGCCGTAGCCGGCGCGTCTGCCGCCGCCGGGGCGCGCGGCAGGTCGATCGACGCGCCCGCGGATCCTGGAGGGCGCAGGCGTATCTGCAGCGTGCGCACGGTCGAATACGACAGCGCGCGCTTCGGGTCGCGTGCGCTCGTCGCCTTGAACTGATTGAGTGCGACCTGCGCCTTCACGAGCTCGCCGCCGCCTCCGAGCTGCGCGACGACGACGACGCGCTCGACGCCGTCGGCGTTCGCGCGCACGTGGACGACCGGCACAGTCGTCGAGGAAACGTCGACGCCCTTTGCCGTCAGGAATTGCCGGACGTCGTCCGCAATCTTGTCGGTCGTCGCGCTTTTCTGATCGCCGACGTACGGCAGATGGCCGGCGAACATCACCGCCGCCGACTCGAGGCCGGCGTCGTCGCCGCCGAGCACGGCGACGCCGCGCCGGCCGCCGCTGACGAACGACGCCACGGCGCCGTCGCCGGCCTTCAGTGCGGCGACGCCAATCGCGTCCGCCGCCGCGCCGGTTTGCGCGAGCGCCTTCGCGCCGATGTAGATCGAGAGGGCCTCGTCGCCGCCGCCGGCGCCCGTGAGCGGCAGGTTCATCGCGGAGGTCTCGTACCCGAGGCGCGCGGCGACGTCGGCCGCCGCGGCACGCTCGCCGGCGGTCGGCTCGTCGGCGAGCACGATGCGCGCGTCGACGAAATCGATCGCGCCGTCGCCGTTGCGATCCTGCAGCGCGCCGCCCGGCTTGAAGAGGTCGCCGAGCGCGGCCGGGGCGACGCCGTCCCCGGGCGCCGTGCCGCCGACCGCGCCCGCGTAGAAAACGACGAGCGAAACGATCAGGATGCGTTTCATGGACCCACCTGACCTACCTGACCTACTTGACCCACCTGACCTACCTGACCCACCTGACCACCCGCGTCAGAACTGGAAACGTATCGCGAGCTCCGCCTGCCGCGACGGCGCGTTGATGTTCGGCAGCAGCTGGTTGACGCTGCCGAACGTGGCCGACGCGGGGTTCGTGATCGGCGTGTTGAAGTTCGCGCGGTTCGCGACGTTGAACAGCTGCGCAATGAGCTCGAAGCGATAGTTCTGGATCCGGAAGAACTTCGACAGCCGGAGGTCGAGGTTCGCGAAGCCGGCGCACGTGACCTCGCCGGCCGGCGCCAGGCCGCGCGACGCGCGGAACGTGTTGATCGCGTCGACGTTCAGATCGCGGCACCCGCTGCGGAACCCGACGCCGCGCGGCGTGTCGTTGACGTACCCGTCGTTGTTGATGTCGAGCGTCGTCGCGGGATTGAACGGCAGGCTCGATCGCAGATCGAGGATCGCCGACACCTGCGTCTCGCCCGGCAGCGAGACGATGCCGCTCGCGACGACGCGATGGCGGCGATCGGCGATGCTCGGGCTGTCGGTGCGGACGAAGCCGTACACGTCGGCGACGGCGTTGCGCAGCGCGCTGTCGTCCGCCTTCGCGAGCGTGTAGGAGACGAGCGCCTGCACGTGATGGCTCATCCGCTTGTCCACTTTCAGCAGCAGCGCCTTGTAGTAGTTGTTCGACGTCGGGCCGCCGAAGGTGACGCGCGCGAACTGCGGGAACGGCCGCGCGCGCGTCGTCTGATCGGGCAGGTTGATGTCGATGTCGTCGCGATCGGAGTTGCGCCACACGGACGTGACGTCGGCGGTGACCGCGAAGTCGCCCGCGAGCTGCCGCGTGACGCCGGCGGCGAACTGGTGCGCGTACGGGCTGACGAGCGTGTTCGAGTAGACCGTGATGTTCGGCGCCGCCGTCGAGAGGAACGCGTCGCGCGACTGCCCCTGCAGCGGATCGGGATACGACGGGTTCGAGATGATGATCGTCCGCGCCTGCGGCCACGTGAGCTCGCCGAAGTTCTGGAGCGTGCGCATGTTGTCGTAGAACATCCCGTAGCCGGCGTGGATGTTCATGCGTCCGTTGTTCATCGGGTCCCACGCGATGCCGGCGCGCGGGCCGAAGTTGTTGCGGTCGCCGCGCGTGCTCGTGTCGATGAACGGATTCGTCACCGGGAAGGAGGCGAACTGCGGCCCGAGCACGTCGCCGATCCGCGCGAGCAGACCCTGCACGTCCTCGTTGAACGATCCGATCTGGCGGTCGTAGCGCAGGCCGAGATTGATCGTCAGGCCCGGCAGCGCCTGCCAGTCGTCCTGCAGGTAGAGCGCCGCCGTCTTCGTCGGGATGTCGGCGTAGGTCGGCAGATCCTGCCGGTACTGCGTCGGCCACGTGGTGCGATCCGCCGCGTCGAACGGCTTGTCCTTCGGCATCGTCCAGACGCCGGAGTAGTTGTTGGTGTTGTCGCCCGCGAACGGGATGTAGCTGTAGTCGAATCCCATCTTCCACTGGTGGCGGCCGCCCCAGCGATCCATCAGGTACGAGAAGTCGTCCTTGATCTCCCACCGTTTCTCGGGGCCCATCTGACTGTTGCAGCCGCCGACCTGCAGCGACGGGTAGTTGAAGCGCGGCGTGCACTGGCCGAGGCGCGCCTGCGAGAAGTCGCCGGCGGCGAACTCGGCGGCGGAGTTCGGCAGCTCCACCTCGTACTTGGAGAACGCGAACTGGAAGCGCGCGTCGTTGATCGCGCGCGCGTTCAGCAGCCACGTGTGGCCGAGGACCGCGGAGTCGCGCGGCACCGCGAAGTCGAAGTTCGCCGACGGCGAGGTGATGCCGCCGGTGTTGATGATCGGCCGGTACTCGTCCTCCTGCGCGAGGCGGAAGAAGATCGACTGGCCGTTGTTGACCTGGTGATCGACCTTCGCCGTGTAGGTCCACCGCTTCTGCTTGCTCGGATACGTGCCGTCGAACTGCGGCCAGGCGCCGCCCGTGTTGACGGTGAGGAACTGGTTCTCGCGCGTCCCCTCGTAGGCGAGGAAGAAGTGCGTCTTGTCCTTGACGATCGGGCCGCCGACGGTGCCGCCGTACTGGTAGCGCCGGTAATCGGGCTTCGTCGTCTGGAAGAATTCGGTCGCCGTCAGCGACGCGTCGCGGAAGAACAGCAGCCCGGATCCGCGCACCTGGTTGGTGCCCGACTTGGTGACGACCGTCACCAGGCCGCCGGTCGCCAGCCCGTACTCCGCCTTGTAGGTGGACGTCGAGACCTTGAACTCCTGGATCGAGTCCATCGCGAAGTTCTGGCGCGGCTCGCCCATCTCGGCCCACGTGTTGTTCACGCCGTCGACGAGGAAGCCGTTCGAGTACTCGCGCGTCCCGGCGCCGACGTTCACGTTGCCGCGGTAGAAGAAGCCGCGGATGTTGTCCTGCGACGTGCCGGGCGTCAGCATCGCGAGATCGATCCAGCGCCGCGACGCCACCGGCAGATCCTGGATCTGCTGCGTCGAGACCGACGTGGACACGTCCGATCGCGTGACGTCGACGATCGGCGACTCGCCGGTGACCGTCACCGTCTCGGAGAGCGTCGCCGGCTTCAGAGCGAAGTTGAGGATCGCGGTCTGGTCGATGATCAGCACGATGTCGGGCCGCGTCTCCGTGCCGAAGCCGCTCAACTCCGCGGCGACGGAGTAGCGGCCCGGCGGCAGCGACGGCAGGCGATATTCGCCGGCGCCGTCGCTGACGCCGACGCGCGTCAGCCCGGTTTCGACGTTGCGCGCCGTCACCGTCACGCCGGGAATCACCGCGCCGCTCTGATCCTTCACCAGACCGGTCACCTGCGCGTTCTGCGCGTACGCGGGAGCGGCGAGCGCGCTCCACGCGGCGAGAGCGAGGATCGACACCGCGAACCTGCGCATAGGAAGCCTCCTCACGTCGTTACTTGCCGCCGGTCGCCGCCGTCGAGCGCGGCGCCGAAGATGTCTTGCCGGGCATCACCGGCCGGATGCGGACCGTGGTGAGCGACACCGCGTCGCGCGCGGCGTCCTCTTCGATGCGATGGACCGTGTACTGCCCGTCGCGCAGATATTTGACGTTCGCCATCAGGTACGAGAAACCCGCCTTCGCGACGAGGTTCAGCCACTCGTCCTGCGCCGTTTCGTCGGGCGCCTCGGTGCCGCCGCTGAAGAAGGTGACCTGCGGCCACGCGTTCATCGAGAAGCGGCCCGTGCCGCCTCCCGGGCCGGCGCCCGACTCGCCCGCGGGATTCCCGCCGCGGCCCGCGCCGAACCTCCGGCTGCCGCTCGGCTCGCCGGTTTCGGGATCGCTGTAATAGATCGCCGTGTCCTTGTAGATCTCCTGGTTGAACACGTACGGGCCGAAGCCGTAGGCCCACTTGCGGTACCGCGCCTGCGCGCGCAGATCCATCGCGCGCACGTCGGCGTTGCCGTTGATCTCGCGGACGATCGCCTCGCGCAGCGCTTCGGTGGCCTGCGCGTGATCGGGGTAGCGCGGATCGCGCAGCGTGCCGACCGTCGTGTACCAGCCGCGCGTCGAGAGATACGTGCGGAACCCGGGCGGCACGTAGCCGGCGAACGGCTGCACCCATTCGTGCGACGGGTAGCCGTGCGGATTGAGATAGATGTCGGGCAGCCAGTCGCGCCACACGCGCGTGCGCACGAGCGATTCCGGCAGCAGCGGATCGGGCACGCCGACGAGCGACGCGACGTCCTGCCCGAGCGCGCTGTAGCGCCCGGCGTGGAGCATGTGATTCGGCGTCAGCTTTTGCAGCTCGTACGCCATCTGCGCGCCGTCGGGGTTCTCCACCGGGTGCAGGACGACGTTCACCTTCTTGAGGATGTCCTTGAACGATTTGTCGGTGACGAGCAGCTCGGCCAGCCGCAGGATGTGGCTCGTCGACGAGACCTCGTTCGCGTGCTGGCGTCCCGTGATGAAGATGGTCGGCTTGTATGCCGAGAGCTTCGCGAGCGACACCTGCTCGCTCGGCGTCGGGTCGGTGACTTCGAGGACCGAGATGTCGCGCCCGCGGTACGAGCGGCCCGCCTTGTACGCCTTCACCTCGGGAAACGCCGCGAGCTTGCCGACGAGCTCTTCGCTCTCGTCTGGCGAGATGATGTGATCCCACGTCACGAGGGGCAGACCGGCGCGGCCGCCGGGCGGCGTTCGAACGTTCGACGGCGGAAACGTGCCGGTCGACTTCAGCACGCGCCGGGCGTGGACGTCCTTCACCCCGACGGTCACCGCGACGCGATCGACGTGATCGAACGACAGCGCGTCTTTGTAGAGCCCGGCGGCGTGCAGCCGCGCGAGCGCGTCGAGCGCATCCACCGCGCGCGCCGCCTCGCGATCGTCTTTCGCCTCCACGTCGAGATCGATCTCCGCCAGAGAATCCGCGCGCGCCACGGCGCGGCTCACGACCGCCGGCGTCGCGTCGATGCGCGTCAGCTCGCGCACCATCCGCGTCGGCCGATCGGCGTTCTTCTCCTGGAACGCGACCTCGATCTTCGGCCGCGTCGACGCGTTGCCGGCGTAGTGCACGCGCACCTCGCCCGGCTTGCCGTCGCGGGCGGGATGGACGATCGGGAAGATCTTTCCCGGCGCCGCGAGCCGCCGCCTCGTCGTCGTCCGGCCGAGCGCGTCGAAGAAGTCGAGCGTCACGAAGTAGAGATCTTCGTGCAGCGCTTCGAGCGACGACACGAGCTCTTCGTCGATGCCGATGCGGAAGTCGGGCTCGCTCATCCAGACCTCGATGTCGAGGTCGCGGTGGAACGGCTGCTTCTCGGGCAGCGGGCGGCTGTCGGTCACCTTCATCACGTTGTCGTAGATGCGCGGCAGCACGATCGACTGGTAGTGATCCCAGAACCGCTCCGGATCGGTGGCGATCCGCTCGTCCACGACCGATGCGCCGTCCACCGACGCCGACAGCCATCCGGTCGTCACGACGACGCGCGACCAGCCGGGGAACTTGTCGAGGTACTCGCGCTCGACGGTCTTCGGCGAGAACGACGCGCGATAGACGACGCGGCCGGCCGCGTCGGTCGCCTCGAGCGAGTAGATCTCCTTCGCGCCGTCGACGAGCTCCACCGAGAACGCGTCCTTCGCGATGCCGAGCTCGCGCTGGAAGATCTCGTCCACCGGATACAGCTCGTGCACCCAGCGGCTCGGCACCATGTAGAACTTGTATTTCTTCGAGAGGTCGGGGTGGTACTCCGCGACCTTCACCTTGATCGCGCGCGCGTTCTTCGCCTTCAGCTCAGGGACCACCTGCTCGGTCATCCAGAGGTAGCCCTGCTTGTACGCCGACAGCACGCGGACGTTCGCGCTCGCCGCGCCCGCCGCCGCGAGCCTGGCGCGCGCCTCGTCGGCGATCGTCCGCCGCAGCTCCGGCGACTCGCTCAAGCGCGTCTCGAGATCGACCTTCGATCCGGGCTTCACCTTCGGCAGGACGGCGCTCGTGAGCTTCGCCCAGAAGTCGTCGACCTCCCACGGCACCTGCAGCGTGTCGTCGAAGACCGTCACCGGATCGGTGATGCCGCTGCTCGTCACCTTCGCCGGCGCCTTCACGCCGGCGCGCTGCAGCCTGTCGGCGACGTACTTCTCGAGCGAGGGATCCGCCTGCTCGACGAAGAGCTTCACGTCGAGCGAGTCGAGCGTCCGCTCCTTCAGGTCGGCGGCGAGCGCGTCGAGCTCCGCGTCGATCTGGCTCGCCTGCCCGGCGGCGGTGCGCGCCTGCAGGAATCGGTTCGCCTGCAGCGCGGCGTCGGCGAGCGTCGTCGATCCGCGCGCGTTGTCCCACACGTACGGCATGCGGCGCGCGAGATACGACGCGGCCGCCTCCGTCCCCGCCGCGTCCGCGCCGGCGACGACGGTCGCCGTGGCGTTGCCGAACGCTCTCGGCACGACCTGCACGACGCCTTCGCCGGGCTGCAGATCGTCGAGGCGCGCCCTGCCGATCTTCGCCAGCCGCTCGACGAGCGCGTTCGATCGGCCGACGAGAATCGGGTTCGGCTCGCGTTCGGGCGTCCGGACCTTGTCGGCCACGCGCGTCAGCGGCAGCGTGATGCCGGTGGTCTCCAGGCCGAGGCGCGCGGCAATGTGCGCGGCGCCGAGCGAATCGGCCGCCGAGCCGAGCACGATCGCCGTGTCGGTGCGATCCGGAATGAGATCGGTGTACGCGTCGCCGTACCAGCCGTCGATCGAGAGCGCGCTCGTGAGATCGAAGTTGCGGCCCGGCGCTGCGGCCGGCGCGGCGCCCGCGGCCGGCGCGCCGCGCTCGCCCGGCGAATCGGGCGCGAGCTCGTCGGGGTCGATCGGCGGCGTCAGCGTCCGCTGATTGAGGCCAGTGCGCGAGACGTCCACGTGCGCGACGCGCGCGGCGCCGGACACGAGGTCGATGGCGGTCGTCGCGATGTTGGTGAAGTCGAGCGTCTTCGGTTCCTGCCCGCGGCGGTGCGCCGCCTCGAGATCCTCGAAGAGCTTCGCGGCGCGCGCGGCGTCGCCGTCGCCGACCGCCACGCGCATCGACGCGCGCGCAATGCCGCGCTTGTTGCTGTCGACGAGCAGCGAGGCGATGCCCGCGCCCGACGCGTTCACGCCGTGCGCGCGGAGATACCGGATCGCCTGCTCCTCGACCGCCGGCAGCGCGATGCCGTTCATCCCCCACACGCGCGGCAGCCGCGCCGCGAGCTCCACGCCCGCGTTCAGTGTGCCTTCGTCGTCGCCGCCGACGACCACGAGGCCGTCGCCGCCGCCGAGCGGCGAGGCGACCGCGGCGACGATCCCCTGGCCCGGCTGCAGCGGGGAGACGTCGATGGCTTTCGTCTCGATCAGCCGCTGGACGAAGCGGTTCGTGCGGCCGACGAGGATCGGCACCGCGATGGCGGCGGGCTGCGCGACGTCGGCGTCCTTGACCACGAGCGGCAGCGTGAGCGCGGTCGTCTCGTAGCCGAGCCGTGCGGCCAGGTTGGTCGCCGCCTCGACGTCGGCGAGCGAGGGCGCCGCCGGCACGACGATGCGCGCGGCGACCGCGTCGGCGAGGCCGTCGCCGTTCGTGTCCCGCACGAGGCTCTGGGGCCCGACCAGCGATGTCAGCGACTGCGGAGCGCGGGCGTCAGCGTGGAGCGGCCCGCGAGGGGCGAGGGAGAGAACGGCTGGCGCCGCCACGGCGGCGATGAGGACGAATCGCCTGATCATGTGGCGGGCATGTTACGCCGTCACATGCGTACAAAACAAAAGGGCACCGCGTTATTGCGATGCCCCTCTGCCTCACTGGTCTGGCTCCCCCAGCATTCACGGCGCCCTGCCGTAATCAGACCAGCGAACTGTGCCCCTCGTAGGGGCAAGCGCCATGCCCGTCTGAATTCTTCGAAAAACGAACAAATCGCAGGAATCGCGGCAAGAGCGCCCGTACGGGTTTGGTGCACTCCTTACAAAACTGTCCCACCTTCGCGCTGCGCGCGCTTCGGCGCGGGAAGCTGCCGACTGATTCGGGGGACTGACGTGGCGACTCAGGTCGTCCGCCCGAACGCCGGCAGCTTGTCCTCTACCTCATCGAGCGTGGGGTTGCGGCGATCCCGGTCGGAGAGAATCGGCTCGCTCACGGGCCAGCTGATGCCCAGCGCGGGGTCGTTCCAGGCGATGCCGATCTCGCTCGCCGGGTCATACAGGTCGGTGCATTTGTATTCAACCTGCGCCACCGCCGTCACGACACAGAAGCCGTGGGCGAAGCCGGGGGGGATGTAGCACTGGCGGAAGTTGTCGGCGCTCAGCCTGGTGGCCGCCCAGCGGCCGAAGGTGGGCGATCCGCGGCGGACGTCGACGGCGACGTCGTAGATTTCCCCCTCGACGACACGCACGAGCTTGCCCTGCGGCCGGTTGAGCTGGAGGTGCAGCCCGCGCAGCGTGCCGCCGGCCGACCGCGAGTGGTTGTCCTGCACGAACGGGCCGATGCCGAACGCGCCGTACTTGTCGCGGTGAAAGGTCTCGAGGAAGAAGCCGCGGCTGTCGGCGTGCACGTCCGGCTCGACGAGCAGGACGCCGGGCAGCTCGGTGGGAACGGCGCGCACTCAGTCCTCGTGCTCGAGGATGCGCAGCAGATACTCGCCGTACGCGCTCGAGCCCATGGCGCGCGCGAGCCGGGCGAGATCGGGGCCGGAGATGTACCCCATCCGGTACGCGATCTCCTCGAGGCACGCCACCATCAGCCCCTGCCGCTCCTCGATCGCCTGGATGAAGTTCGACGCCTGCATCAGCGCGTCGTGCGTGCCGGTGTCGAGCCACGCGATGCCGCGCGCGAGCTTCTCGACGTGCAGCTGCCCGCGCTCGAGATACGCGCGATTGACATCGGTGATCTCCAGCTCACCGCGCGCCGACGGCACGAGGCGCGAGGCGATGTCGATCACCTGGTTGTCGTAGAAGTACAGCCCGGTGACCGCGTAGGCCGACTTCGGCGCGGCCGGCTTTTCCTCGAGGCTCACCGGCGCGCCCGACCCGTCGAACTCGACGACGCCGTAGCGTTCGGGGTCGCGCACCTGATAGCCGAACACCGTCGCGCCGACCTCGCGCGCGGCGGCGCTCCGCAGGTAATCGGAAAAGTGCGCGCCGTAGAACAGATTGTCGCCGAGCGCCAGCGCCACGCGGTCGCGGCCGACGAACTCGCGGCCGATGATGAACGCCTGCGCGAGGCCGTCGGGGCTCGGCTGCACGGCGTAGTCGATCTCGAGGCCGATCTCGGCGCCGTCGCCGAGGAGCCGGCGGAAACCGTCCTGCTCGTGCGGCGTGGTGACGATGAGGATCCGCCGGATGCCGGAGAGCATCAGCGTCGACAGCGGGTAGTACACCATCGGCTTGTTGTAGATCGGCACGAGCTGCTTGCTGACGGCGCGCGTCAGCGGATGCAGCCGCGATCCGGTCCCGCCGGCGAGAACGATGCCCTTCAGCGCCACAACGCGCCCGCATCGACCACGTACAACGCAGAGCTCGCAGAGTTCGCAGAGATCATGTTGTTCTGCGGGTTCTGCGGGTTCTGCGTTGATCGTCGTCTCATCCGAGTCCCAGCCGCTGTCTGTCGTAGCGACCCGCCTGCACCTGCTCGCACCAGCCGCGGTGCTCGACGTACCAGCGCACGGTATCGGCGAGCCCGTCCTCGAACGCGTGCCGCGGCGCCCAGCCGAGCTCGCGGCGGATCTTCGCGGCGTCGATCGCGTAGCGGCGGTCGTGTCCAGGACGATCCGGCACGAACGTCTTCAGATCGCGATACGTCCGTCCGCGAAGCGCCGGGTTCGCGCGCGCCGGCTTCACCGCTTCGAGCGCGTCGCAGATGCGATCGACGACCTCGAGGTTCGTCCGCTCGTTGCCGCCGCCGATATTGTACTTTTCGCCCGCGCGCCCTTCCGCGAGCACCTGCAGGATTCCCGCGCAGTGATCCTCGACGTGCAGCCAGTCGCGCACGTTGGCGCCGTCGCCGTAGATCGGCAGCGGCTTCCCCTCGATCGCGTTCAGGATCATCAGCGGGATCAGCTTCTCGGGAAACTGATACGGCCCGTAGTTGTTCGAGCAGTTCGTGATCAGCACCGGGAGGCCGAACGTGTGGCCGTAGGCGCGGACCAGGTGATCCGCCGACGCCTTGCTCGCCGCGTACGGCGAGTTCGGCGCGTACGGCGTCTCCTCGTCGAACGCGCCGCTCTCGCCGAGCGTGCCGTAGACCTCGTCGGTCGAGACGTGCAGGAAGCGGAAGGCGCTGCGCGCCCGCGCATCGAGCGCCGCAGCGTGCCGCCGCGCCTCCTCGAGCAGCACGAACGTGCCGACGATGTTGGTGTCGATGAAGGGACGCGGCCCGTCGATCGATCGATCGACGTGCGTCTCCGCCGCAAGATTCACGACCGCCGCCGGCGCGGCGTCCCGGAACAGGCGCGCCATCGCGTCGCGGTCGGCGATGTCGGCCCGCACGAACGTGACGCGCGGATCGCCGAGCGGGCGCTCCAGGTTCAGCAGGCTGCCCGCATACGTCAGCTTGTCGACGACGACGAGGCGATCGGAGGTGTGATCGAGCGCGAAGTGAACGAGGTTGGAGCCGATGAAGCCGGCGCCGCCCGTGATGAGGAGGCTTCGCAACCTTCTGACTTCAGACCGCAGCGCCTTCCGGATACTGCAGCGCGAGCCGCAGCTCCTTCGCGAGCGAATCGACCGTCGTGCCCGCGCGCTTCCAGGCGCCTTCGGTCTCGAACCGCAGATCGCCGATGCGGCGGCCCCACGGCGCGATCACGCGCCCGATCGCGCGGAAGTCCGACCGGTCCGCGTGCTCCTGATCGAGCCGCCGCACCACGTCGGGCGCGACGCGGACGAAGGCGCGCAGCGCCGACGCCGATCGGATGGCGTACTTGCGCCCGTTCCACGCGCCGCCGAAGACGAGCGCGATCTGCTTGAAGTAGTTCACGAAGAACTTCTTCGCCTCTTCGTGCACGTCGCCGGATCGGCGGCTCGCGAAGACGCCGCCCTCCGCGAAGAGCTTCTTCAGCTCCTGCGCGAGCGGCGCCTGCGCGACGCGGCCGCGGCCGACGCCGAGCATCTTGATCTCGTCGTAGAGCGGCGAGTCCTCGCGATCGTTCAGCGCGCGCACGACGTCG
>Ga0075425_100000309_pt1 | contig 44779 bp, 39 predicted proteins | sample SoiMethybrSBSTD4_FD_75300 | JGI IMG/M metagenome (GOLD analysis project Ga0075425, IMG submission 75300) | Bulk soil microbial communities from a Populus tree surrounding site in Tennessee, USA - Soil MetaG P. TD hybrid SBSTD4 | ecosystem: Environmental > Terrestrial > Soil > Tree plantation... | reverse complement strand
CCAGCGGCGCCCGGCCGCTCCAACTCCACTCAATGCCCGCCGGCTATACCGGGAGGGCTAACGCCGCAGAAGGCAAAGCGAGTCTGCAGATTTTTCAGTCGGGCTTAATCACTAGACAACACGGCGCGAACACGCAGGATAAGAGTCTCTAGAATGCGCCGCCGAGTTCCGGCGTGGCCAGACCCTAGCAAGTGCAGGGAAACGCTATAATGGAAAAGAACCAGCTCACGGAGAAGCGTTTGAAAAGATTCGCCACCGCGATACGCGTTACCTTGGCTTGTTGGTTCGTAAGTTCTTTGAGCGTTGTGTGCTGGGCAGACGGCGAACGTTTGTTCGCAAACGCTCCCTCGGTTGCCGCGGAACGGCTGACAACGCCTGGAATGAATTTTCCTCTGCAGACCTCCGTTCCGGGCGCACAGAACACCGCGAGGCCGCAAATGGCTTCCCAAACCGCAAAGCCGGAGCTGGCCGGCTGGTCCGAGCATAGCTTTTGCGACCGCGAAAACCTCGCCCTCTTTGCGGCTGTCGGCGGTGCTCGCGCTCTCGATTATTCATCCACACTGAATATGCGACGGCGCGGGCGGCAGGAGATATTTTTGACAAACGACATCGTGGACAATCATGCCGCATTCGCCGCAATTGAGGCAGGCGGCACCGCGGTTTCGATAGCAACGTCTTACTTATTCCATCGTTATCGCCACCATCGGCTGGAACGCTGGACTTCCATCGTCCACGCCAGCCTGTCCACTTCCGGAGCCGTTCGAAACTATTGCCTTAAGACGGTCCATCCCTCAACCACGCCTTAATTTTTTCTGTGCCGTGCTTCCTTTCCCACGGTCTGGTCCATCTAACCAAGCAGGATGGATCTAACTTAACTTAGGGTCGATTGCTTGTCGCGCAGCGTTTGGATAAGCCGCTTCTCGGCGCCGCAGTTGCAAGCAGGCTGTTTGTGCGGCATACTCGCCGCGCTTGCGCGCCGCTTGGTCCCGGCGACTCGCGCTCCATCGCATGCTGCAAAAAGGATTTATGCCTCGCCGACGCTTTGCGCGAATGATTGCCGCGTTGGTTTTGGTTGTTGGGGCTGTGGCACTTGCTCCGGCCAGGCTGCACGCGCAGGAGTCGCCCACGGTTCGCACTCCCCCGCCGCAGCAGATAGAGCCGCCGGCAACACAGCCGCCAAACGCGCCCACTGAAGTTGACCGCTATACACTTTCGCACGACCGCTACGAAAAGGCGGTTGCCTATTCCCGCGCTGGATATGCGCTGTACTTTCTCTCCGTATTCGTCGGTTTCGCAGTCTTGCTGCTGGTTTTGCGGATGGGCGTTGCGGGGCGAATTCGTGATTTCGCTCAGCGCAAAACGGAAAATGGATTTCTGCAAGGGCTTATTTTTATTCCGTCGCTGGTCCTGATTCTGCGCCTCGCCGATCTCCCGGTTCATCTGGTGTGGCATTCGCTTTCCCTGCACTACCAGCAGTCGGTGCAAGGATGGGGCTCGTGGTTGCTGGATTGGGGAAAGTTCGGGCTGTTGCACGCGGCGTTTTACGTCGTGATGGGCCTGCTGGTCTTCTTTGCGATTCGCCGGAGTCCGCGCCGCTGGTGGTTTTACTTTTGGCTGGTCGCTCTACCTGTGCTGCTGGGCATGTTTTTTCTGGAGCCGTTGATCATCGACCCCCTGTTTTTCAAGTTTGAGCCGCTCGCGGCGAGCCAGCCGCAACTCGCCAGTGATTTGGTCAAGCTTACACATCGCGCCGGTCTGGATATTCCCCCCGAACGCATGTTTTTGATGAACGCCAGCAGCAAGACCAATGAACTCAACGCGTACGTGACCGGATTCGGCGCGTCCAAGCGAGTGGTTATCTATGACACGCTGATAAAGAAGGTCAGCCCGCAGGAAACGCTTTTCGTCTTCGGCCACGAATCGGGGCACTACGTTCTCAATCACGTTCGCAACGGCATTCTGTTTTTTGCGGCTGTGCTACTGGTCGCGCTTTATCTCGCCTATCGCCTGTTGAATGTGCTGTTAGATCGCTGGGGTACGCGCTGGAAGATTTACGGGCCGCAGGATTGGGCTGCGCTTGCGATTTTGCTGCTGCTGATTGACGGGATGGCCTTTCTTTCCTCGCCGGTCGTGAACGGCTATAGCCGCATGGAAGAACACAACGCCGATGTGTTCGGGCTGGAGCTGATTCACGGAATTGTTCCCGGTTCCGCCCAGGTCGCCGCGCATTCCTTCCAAGCGATGGGCGAAAATGATTTGGCCGACCCGAACCCGCCGCCGTTCATCACCTTTTGGCTGTACACGCATCCGCCGCTCGCGGAGCGGCTGGTGTTTGCTCATGCCTACGACCCTTGGGGCAAGGGGAAGCCGCCTAAGTACATCAAAGACCGAAAGTAGGCGCGTTTGCGGGTCTTGAGCGAGGCAAGTCAGGCGTGGTGAGCTCGCACTTTCCCTTCGGTTTTGGCGTGAATTCTACGCGCGTAGGCCGCGACTTTGTGGCGGTTGCCGCAGAGCGCCATCGAACACCAGCGGCGTCGCTGCGTTCTGGAGTCGTCATAAAAAAGGATTCGGCAATTGGGATTGGAGCATTGCTTCAACTTCTCGGTCGTGCCCTCGGCAACTAGTTCTGCGCCGGAGCGCGCAATCGCCGCGAGAAGCCACTCCAGACCCTCTTCGCGGGCCACAAAGCCCAGGCGCCAGGAATCCCCATTCCATTCCAGCTCGTCGTGCCCCTCGGTAACCCGTAAAACCCGGTTGACGGGTTCAGCCCACTCCGGATGGACGCGGTGGCCCCGCAGCACCGCTCGAAAAATCTGCCGCAGCGACCTGCCTAACTGCTCTGCATGATCCAAGAGCGATTGCGCCGCGTGGGGATCTGTTTCGGCTAAAGCACGGATGTGTCGGCTCTTCTCCTAGGAAACGATTTGTTTGAGCGTGAGAAAGTCCACGAACTCATCCCAGGACACGGCACGCTCGGCGTGATCACCTGACGCGAAGGCGAGATTCGCGAAATCCAGACACAGTCGATTTGCAGAAGCCCCGGCTTCGATGGGATTGATCGACATAGGCGCTCCAAACCAGGGGATACTAACTGCTAAAAACTATTCTTCCCGTTAGGGTTAGTCAATGGATTTCGCCGCATTTCCGGTGCTCCGCGCGCCTCCCTGCTTTTGAAATCCGCTACTTGTGCTACCGTCGTAACTCCAATGGACGACCAGAGCTCACCCCATACGGCCCCGGATCCGTCTCCATCGCCGCTACCCATGCAGGTTTCACGGCACTTGCTCCGTCGAGTGTTCCTGAACGAACGGGGACTTCGCTCGGGCTGGCGAATCGTTATCTACTTTTTCCAGATTCTACTTTTGGCTTATGCACTCAACTTCGTTCTGGACCGCCTGTTCCACGTCCCCAAAACGGGGACGCCGAATATGTGGCAGCTACTGTTGCAGGAAGGGCTTTCCTGCCTGATTGTATTTTTGCCTGCTTTGCTGATGTCGCGACTGGAGGCGCGGCCCTTCGGCGATTACGGCCTTCCGCCGAACGGGCTGTTCGGCGCGCGATTCTGGCATGGTTGCGCGCTGGGGATCGCGGAAATTTCCCTCTTGGTCGGTTGCATCGTTATCTTCGGCGGTTATCGCTTCGGCTCATTCGAACTCCACGGCACCGCTATCGGGCGTTGGGCTTTGCTGTGGGCCTTCTTTTTCGTGCTGGTTGGCCTGTTTGAGGAATTTGCTTTCCGCGGCTACCTGCAATTTACTCTCGCCGATGGGATCGGCTTTTGGCCCGCTGCCTGGATTCTTTCTTTGGGTTTCGGCAGGGTACATCTATTCAACAAGGGCGAATCGCCGGTCGGCGCGATTAGCGTCGTAACCATAGCACTGGTTTTCGCGCTCGCTCTCAAACGTACCGGAAATCTTTGGCTGGTGGTTGGGTGGCACGCGGCGTTCGATTTCGGTGAGACCTTTTTATTCTCGGTGCCCAACAGCGGGAACGTTTTTGAGGGGCATCTTTCCAACGCAACGTTGCAAGGGCCGGTGTGGCTTACCGGCGGAACGGTGGGCCCTGAAGGAAGCGTGTTCAGCTTTATCACCATGGCCGCGGCGGCTCTCTACATTCACAAGGTTTTTCCGCCCAAACCAAGAGTTGTCGTGACACCTGAAAGCTCTTCGACTGCCTTGCCGGCAGCTTAACGAACCAATTCCGACACCAGCACCAGTTGCACGCCCTCTTTTTTTGCCTGTGGGAGCAGTTCGCCGAGTGCAGCAAGTGTTTCCGCATGCGGATGCCCGATAGCAATCGCTTCGCCTTTCTGCTTGGCAAGCTGAATCGCAACTTGCAACTGCCGCTTCACTGCGTCTTTGGTCTGCACATCGTCGAGAAAAGGCACGTTTCGAAACGCGGTGCGCACCCCTTCGCGTCTTGCGGCGTCGAACGCCACAGTTGCCGCGGTCGTGCGGCTGTCCACGTAAAAAACACCTTCGTCATTCAAAACGTGCATCAGCTCGTTCATGAGCGCGGGGTCCGCCGTCGCCTGCGAGCCCTGGTGGTTGTTTACTCCATCGGCTTCCGGAACGGCATCCAGCATTTTCTCCACCGTGCTTCTCACTTGGTCCAGCGAAAGTCCGGGGCGCAGCTCCTGTTGTTCCGGGGATTCATTGGCCAGCGACTGCATCGGCAAGTGAAGCATAACCTCGCATCCGTGCTGGCGCGCTTTGTGCGCGATTTCCTGCGAGTGGGCGTGAAAGGGAAGAACGGAGACCGTGATGGGAACGCGCAAAGAGAAGATCGCATCGGCCGCGCCACGATCACTGCCGAGGTCGTCCACCAGGATCGCAAGTCGCGCTTGTCCGGGCCAGACGGGACTTCGCTCTGCCGGCGTCGCCAGCTCTTCGATTTCAATTCGGTGTGTAATGACGCCGTGGGCGCGCAGTACGATGCTCGTGATGCCGGAGCTGGCCACTTCGCGGTCCACCGTAAGGCCACGCCCGGTCGCGATTCCAGCGAGCATTTGTTCTATTTGATCTGCCCGCACTGCACCGCCGCGCAATCCAACGTAGATTTCCTCCGACCTGGCGGCCGGAGGCCGCATTCGGGCCTGCCGCGACTTAACCACTGAGCCCTGCGGCGCTTTGTCGGCCGCCGCTTTGGCCAATTCCTGCGTGATTTGGTGAAGTTGCCCGGGCGTCAGACGTCCGGGTTTCGCGCGCCTACAACCGGAAAGGGACAAAAATACCAACACCGCGCACAAGACAACGAACGCTCTGCAAATTTTCACTTGGGATGGTCGGAGTATTCCGCTCAGCGCGCCGTCTGACTCCACGAGTCAGTTACGCCGCCTTTTTCGCGGGCGCCTTCAGTAGCTCGATGGCTTTTTTGTACACTGCGTCTTCGGGAGAAAGGGGACGTGGTTCGGCCGGCGGTTGCACCGTCTGGCCATTTGCGTTGTCGTCGTCATCGGCGCCATCGTCCGCAGACGCGGCTGCCTGGCGCACCACTTCAGTGGGCGTTACGCCCTCTTCCAAAATGGATTTGCCATCGAAATTGTAATAATTAGCCACCGTCAGGATCAGCGCCGAGCCATCGTCAATCGTGATTAGCTTCTGCTCAGAGGCCAGCCCGAAACTGCGTTCGCCAACGATGTCGCCGCGGCGCGTTCCGCCGATCGCCGACGCCAGCACCTCAGCTGCGCCGGAAGTAGATCCGTCAATCAGCACGGAGACGGGCCCCTTCCAAACCACCTTGCCGGACTCGGCCGCGAAGGTTTGTGACGAAACGGTCTGGCCCTTCAGCGTTGCTAGGTTTCCGCTCGGAATCAGCAACCGCGCCATCGCCAGCGCCTCCGAAACCGAACCGCGCCCGCAATCGCGCAAATCCAGCACAACCTTGTGTACGCCCTGCTTTTCGGCATCCAGCAATCGCGCTTTTACCTCGTCCGCGCGCCCCGCTTCGAGGCTGGTTAAGCGCAACGCCAGAATGTCAGGATCGGTTTTCTGGCTGACCATCTTTACCGGTGCCAGCTTCTCGCGAACGACGTCTACCGATTCGGGCTCGTTTTTGCCGCGACGGATCACTCCGACTTTCACTCCGCTCCCCGGTTGTCCCCGCAACAGGTTCATGGCCTGACCAACCGACATTTCTCTCGTCGTAAATCCCCCGACGGACTCAAAAATATCGCCGCTGCGGATGCCCGCCTTCTCGGCCGGGCTCTCGGGCAGCACCGAAACGACGATGATGTAGCCAAAGCGCTTGCTCAGCGTCAAGCCCGTGTCTCCGGGATTCGTGCTCGCAATCTTTTGCTTGTATTCCGTATATTCGCGCGGGGTCAGATAACTCGACTGCGGATCGAGCGACTCCAGCAACCCGTGCAGCGCCCCCGCCGTCACCAGGTGCATGTTCGGTTCGTCTACATAATCCGACTGGATCTTCTGCAGCACTTCGCCATACACGGTTAGCGACTTGTAGGCGCGCTCTTCGTGCGTCTGCCCCAGGACGTGTCCCAGCCCGGCATAACAAAAAATCGCAACCGAAATGGCGATGATGGCGATCCTGGCAGTGCGGTTCATTCTTTGCCCTTCCTGAGCGCAATACGGCGCCGTACGCAAGAAAAGTATAACACCGTACCCAGTTGGGACGCGTCATCAACCATAAAGGAAGCCTGCCATTGCCAAAGGGAGTCAGCCCGCGTGCCAGGCTCTACTGCTCTTGCATGTGATCCCCGCCACATGGTAGCCCACAATTCGTTGTACGTTTACCACACCCATCTTAAATACGACGAATTTATCGGCTTATAAGTGATTGAAAACAATAGAGAAACTTCTAGAAAAACGAGTGGCGCGCGAGGTGCTATTCTAATATCTGGGCACATGTTCCAGACGACGCTTCAGCACGAAGTTTCGACCGAAGGCATCGGCCTTCACACGGGCGTCTTCGGCCATGTCCGATTGGCTCCCGCGCCAGCAGACACCGGCGTTGTCTTCCGCCGCACCGATCTTGATAATTTTCCTATCGAAGCCAGCGGGCGCAATGTCGCTCGCGTCAGCTACGCCACCAGCTTGATGAAGCAGGGCGTGCTCCTCTCCACCACCGAGCACCTCCTAGCGGCCATCTATTCCTCCGGTATAGACAACGTCTTTATCGACATAGACGCCATCGAAGTTCCTATTCTGGATGGTTCGGCAGAGCCCTTCCTGCGGCTGCTCGATGAAGCTGGCATCCGCCGCCTGCGCCGCCGCCGCCGCTATCTGAAAATCATCAAACCTGTTGAGCTAATCGAGGCGGATCGTCGTATCGGCATCTATCCCGCTGATGAATTCCACGTGCGGTGCTACGTCGATTTCCCTCACCCGCTGGTCGGTCCGCAGCAGATCGAAGTGGTCGTTCAGCCGGACTCGTTCCGCAGTCTGCTTGCTCGCGCACGTACCTTCTGCTTTGAACGCGACATCGAGCCGCTTCGCTCCATGGGTCTCATTCGAGGCGGTTCACTCGAGAACGCCATTGTGCTCACCGACGACGGCGTATTGAATGGACCGCTGCGTTTCCCCGACGAATTTGGCCGTCACAAAGCGCTGGACCTGATTGGAGATCTCGCTCTGATCGGCTTTCCGCTGCTCGGCCGCGTCGAGGCTTACAAAGCCGGCCACGCCCTGCACACCCAGATCGTTGGCCGCGTGCTTTCCGACTCGTCCAGCTGGATGATCACGTCCCAGGAGGATCGCCCTGTCGAAGCCCATGCCCTGGCCGAAGCCCCGGCCGCTGACTGATCGTTCTACTGCAGGGGTTCGCTGTGCGCGTCCGCGCCGCCGCGCCGGCTGAAGCGAATCACGCCCGACTCATCGGTGAAAAAGTGGCGCATTCCCGTCGTACCCGGCGTGACTGGATCGGCTGCCAGCGCATACTTCACCACGTGGCCGCTCGCGTCGTAACTCTCCGCAGCGTAATAGAAACGGTAGCCATTTTTTACGGGCATCTCGCTGCCCATGAGGGCCTCCACCAGATCTGCGCGCACGCATTTGTCCGCTCCCGCCGCGCTAGGTCCCAGAAACGTCAGCGACGCGGGATATCCCTGACTTGGGCACTCCGTGGCATAACTGACCAAAGCTGTGTTGTAAGTGCGTAAGCTGCCAACGGCGGAAGCCTCATTCGCCGCCATTTTCGATCGCAAAATATTGGGAATCGCGATCGCCGCGATAATCAAAATCGAAACGGTCGAAACTCCAATGTAACCTGTCACCAGTCCGCCGATGGCCATGCCCCGGCCCGTCAGCCGCCCGGCGCTTCTACTGATGTCAGAGAGCGCTAGGTGCCCCAGGATCACGGCGGCTAAGGCCGAAAATGGCCAGAAGAAAAACACCGCTCCGCAAATCAAGCTGGCCAAAGCCTTGCCGCTGTTCTGCGGTGGCCCGTTCCATTCGGGCTGACCTGTAAATCCGGGAGCCTGCGCAACGGCTACAGCTGCGCCGCAATAGGGACATAACGCCACAAAATCCGCCAGATTACCGCTGCAATTGGGGCACTGTTTCACGGCCGACCCTCTTCGTCCTTCCGAATTTCTGTCACGGCTTGCTTTGGTCCCCAGTATTGTCCTGCTCTTCGTCGTCATGATCGGGCGCCGGTACATTGCTTCCCAGGGCCGGGCTCCTGGGCCCGACGTTTCGCGAATTAGACTCACGAATCACTCCGGCTTCATCCAGATAGAAAAATCGTTTTCCGGTGCTGCCCGGTACGATCGGGCGCGCTACCAGAGCGAAGACCGTGACGCGGTCGGTGCCATTCACGCCCGGTCGGTACTCATACATGTAGCCCTTGCGAACCGGGGCGGCTGCGACCAGCCGGGGGTCCTTGATGAGGTTGGCGCGCGTACAGTCGCCGCGGCCAGGCCCCAGCGGTGTGAGCGTTGCGGGATAGCCCTGGGCAGGGCATTTTTCCAGATAGGCCTTCAGCGCTGTATCGTAAGTGCGCATGGTGTCGACCGCGGCGCCTTCATTGGCCGGAACATCGCGGCTAAAGGTATTGCGAACCATGAACGTCACGAACACGACGTAAATTGTGGTCAGTGTCAGACCCACGTAGCCCAGCGTCAGGCCGGCGATGGCCATGCCTTTTCCAGCCATTCGGCCTGCTGTGCGCTTGATATCCACCAAAGCCAGATGCCCGAGAATAATCGCAGCGATAGAAGCCGGAGCGCACATAAACAGCACTCCGCAAACCAGGCTGGCGATGGCTTTGTTGCTGTTTTGTGGTGCCGCCGGCCAACCGCCCTGCGGCAATCCAGCCTGCGGCACCGGCTGCGCCACTCCGCAGTATGGGCACACGTCCACAAAGTCGGCTAGGTTTCCCGTGCAATTGGTACAGGTTTTCAGGGCCGTCCCTCCAGAGTCACTTCATCAGGCAAAAAATGGGAATTCGTGCCGAGACTGTAATGGAATTTTGGCTTTCCGTCCATCGTTCGATTGTCAAAGCGGCAAGGGCGGGAGAGAATAGCCGGACTATGCCGAATAAAGATGTGGTGATCGCGATCCTGGCGGCCGGTAAAGGTACGCGCCTCAAATCTTCGCTGGCCAAGGTTTTGCACCCAGCGGGCGGCCGCTCGCTGGTGGAGCAGGTGGTGCTTGCCTGCTCTCCGCTTAAGCCAAAAAAAGTTGTCGCAATCGTCGGGCATCAGGCGGAACACGTTACCGCGCTGATTGAGAAGCATGACGTGGTCACCGTTGTGCAGCAACCGCAGAACGGCACGGGACACGCGATGCTGGTTGCCAAGCGCGCCCTCGGTAACGCCAAGATTGCCATCGTGCTTCCCGGTGATGCGCCGCTCATCCGTCCGGAAACCCTGAAAGCTTTGTTGGCCACGCACCGTTCCGGAAATGCGGCGGCGACGATTCTATCCGCGGTGCTGGCCGATCCCAGCGGTTACGGCCGCGTCGTGCGCAAATCGGAAACGCAGGTCGGCGCCATCGTAGAAGATTCGCAGCTGACTGCCGAGCAACGCGAACTGAACGAGATCAACTCCAGCATCTACTGCTTCACACTGGGCAAATTGTGGCCGGCCCTTGCCAAGGTCAAGCCCAACAACAAACACCGCGAAATCTATCTCACCGACGCGATTGCCCTGCTCGCCTCCCATGGAGAAACCGTGCTGGCGCAGATCGCTTCCGATTCCCGCGAAGTGTTGGGATGCAACACGCGCGCCGATCTGGCCGAAGTGGACCGGATTTTCCGTGAACGCAAGCGCGCCGAGCTGATGGCTGCCGGCGTAACGATACAGCTGCCGGAAACTGTTCTGATCGACCCCGAAGTCAGCGCGGGAGAAGACTGCACGCTGGAACCGGGCGTGCAGCTGCTCGGAAAAACTAAACTTGGCGCTCGCTGCAAAATTGCCACGGGAACGGTGTTGCACGAAGCGATCCTTGGCGACGACGTGACCGTGCGCGCGCACTCATTGGTCGAACAGAGCCGCTTGGACGACCGCACAATCGTCGGCCCATTTGCCAGACTGCGTCCCGGAACGCACCTGAAAACGGGTGCTCGCGTCGGCAACTTCGTCGAAACGAAAAAAGCCGTGATCGGGGAAGGCGCCAAAGCTCCCCACCTTTCCTATATCGGTGATGCCAAACTCGGCTCCAAGACCAACATTGGGGCGGGAACGATCATCTGCAACTACGACGGCGTGAATAAGCACCAGACTACGATTGGAAATAAAGTCTTCATCGGCAGCGATTCGGTGCTGGTAGCGCCGGTGCGTATCGGCGATGGGGCTTACATAGCCGCTGGTTCGGCGATTACGGAAAATGTTCCGCCTGATGCCCTGGGAATCGCGCGCAGCCGTCAAAGCAATAAGAAAGGCTGGGCGGCGAAAAAACGCCGCGAAATGGCGTCGGACCACGCGCACGCAAAGCCGGCTCGCGGAAAAGGCCGCAAAGCAAAGAAGCGCCGCGGCCGTTAGCCTCGCGTTCACGCGACACTCATTGAAACCGGTTGTTTCTGATGTTATCTTCCGCAACAACAATTGTTCCCGCAAGGAGCTTTCGTGGGCAACTGGGTGAACTGGCTGCTGGTCATTTTTGGTGTGCTTTGCGTGGCCGCCGAATTGGCTCTGGGTGCGCTTACCGGATTCGATCTCGCACTGGTCGGCGCTTCGCTGGCGGCAGGCGGCGTGGTTGGACTGATCACACGGTCATGGCAAACCGGATTAGTGAGCGCGGCGCTTTTCGCGCTGCTGTACTTCGCGTTGTTCCGGCGTTGGCTGAAAGCAAAATTGCATGTCAAAGACCAGCCGTCGAACGTGGACGCCATTGTCGGCAAGACGGGTGTGGTCACCAAGCGCATCGGCCCGGCGCATGATTGCGGCATCGTCAAAGTCGGCAGTGAAGAATGGCGCGCAGAGCTGGCCCAGCCGGATAGCGCGGTGCGGGAAATCGGCGCGAACGTTCAGGTCGTTGCAGTCGAAGGCGTAACACTCAGAGTTCAGTGAGGTAATCCAATATGGACAATCCAGCTGCATTTTTCCTGCCCGTTCTGCTGGTCGCGTTTCTGCTGTTCGCGCTGATTGTGATCGTGCGTGCCGCTCGCATCGTGAACCAGTATGAAAAGGGCATCATCATGCGGCTGGGGAAATTTCACGGGCTCGCTTCGTCCGGGCTGACGATCATCATGCCTTTTACCGACGGCCTCATTCGCGTGGACATGCGCGAACAGGTCATCAGCGTGCCGCCGCAAAAATTGATCACCAAAGACAACGTCACGGTCGAAGTGGACGCCGTTGTGTATTACAAAGTGGTGGACCCCGTGAAGTCGCAATTCGAAGTTCAGGATTTCGGCTACGCCTGCACCACCCTGGCGCAAACCAATCTGCGCAACCTGATTGGCGACCGCACTCTCGACGAAACACTGGTCGCGCGGGACATGATCAATACCAACCTGCGCCATGTCCTCGATGAAGCCACCAACGGCTGGGGCGTGAAAGTCACCCGCGTCGAAGTGCAAAAAATCGACCCTCCACGCGACATTACCGAGGCCATGTCCCGCCAAATGAAGGCCGAACGCGACAAGCGCGCCGCGGTGCTCGAAGCCGACGGCGTCAAGCAGAGCCAGATCCTGCAGGCCGAGGGTTTCAAGCAATCCGAAATTCTAAAAGCCGAAGGCGACGCGCAAGCTAGGATCACCCGCGCCAACGCCGAAGCCGAAGCCATCCGCCTGGTCTCCACTGCTGCGGAAACCTTCTTTAAGGACCGCGCCGAAGCCATGCGCCGCCTCGAAGTGTTGAGCAACACGCTGGCCAACAACACCAAGTACATCGTTCCGTCCAACGCCGGCCTGGTGAACGTCCTTGGTCTTGACGGCGCCATCGGCGCCGCTGCGGCCAGTATGGTGCCTCCTGCAAAGCCCAAGGCCGAGCGGTAAAACGGGAGGCTCTGGAAATGCTGCCGCGCCAGGTCCGCTGCGCTCGCCTAAGTCCAAGCTTGTTATGGGGTTAGCCTGCCCGGCGAGCGCTTTTTACAACTTTTTACAATCGTTTGCGCTCGTTTGACACATCCGCCTTCTAACCCCGTATAGTCACTTCAATGGCTGAGGCCTTAGCCTTCAGTCGAAAGCGATATGACCGCAACTCCTTTGAAGAAAAAGTGGTTAACCGACCGTACCAGGCTGCTGCTGACCTTGGAGCTGGCCATTATGCTTCCGGCCGCCGCCCTGATGCTTTTCAATTTCTGGAACCTTCGCAGCATCCAGCGCGACAAGGCGATCGAAGCCGCCATTCAACTCGACTTTATCCATGTTCTGAAAATCGCCGAGATAAAAACCTGGACCAAGGCCACCGATATACTCTCTCCCGTTCGCAAGGAATTTCCTTGTGGCCAGGAATCTTCGGAAACCAAGCCGCAGTTGGAAAAGCTGTTAGCCGCCCACCCTGAATTCTTGTACGCAATTCTCTATGACAAGGAACACGATCACGTCATTTGGCGGTCCCGTCCTGGTAACGGCGACGATGAAGCCTTTCGCAGCCACATGGCCGCCGAAGTCGCCAGGACCATGAAGTGGCTGCCCATCGAAGCTCCGGATTTGGCCCACAAACTGCACATGATGGAAGCCAAGGGTGACAAGCCTTTCGGCTTTTACAGCGGCTGGGAAGAAGGCAAAGATAAGGATGAAGAGCGGTTTTTCTATAGCATCGCGTACTTCATTCCCGCCAAAGTGCCGGAAGACGACGTCGTCTTGGGTATCGTAGGTTTCGATCCGGACTACCTCCGCAACACCTTCTTTCCTGGCGTTATCAATGACGTCTTGAGCAGCAAGAGCACCGCGGTTCACGATGCCAACCCGCCTGCCTTGATGGTGCGTCCATCGAAAGGTTCTACGCCGTGGATTGCTTCAGCGAATTGGGATGGCGGCAAGGCGGAGATGGAACGCTCGCTGAGTGAAGCGTTTGAAGGTATGGTTTTCGCCATCAAGTATCCGGGTACCACGATCGATGAAATTGGCGCCAAGTTTCTCCGCTCCAACTACATCATTTTGGGAGCGCTGTCGGTCTTGATGGCAGGCGGCCTGCTTCTGACCTACCGCAATCTTTCGCGCGAAATGAAGTTAGCCCGGCTGAAATCGGATTTCGTGGCCAACGTTTCGCATGAATTGCGCACCCCGCTCGCACTCATCCGTTTATATGCGGAGACGCTTGAACTTGGCCGGCTCACAGCGCAGGAGAAATACCAGGAATATTTCCGCATCATCCGCGAAGAGAGCGAGCGTCTCAGCGCGCTGATCAACAACATTCTGGATTTTTCGCGCATCGAAGCAGGCCGCAAGGAATACGACTTCAAGCAAACCGACCTGGCCGAACTGGTACGCGCCACCCTGGAGTCTTACCGCTTCCAGATCGAGCAGAACGGTTTTGCCTTTGAAGAAAATATCGCCGCTGACATTCCTCCCGTAAATGTAGACCGCGAAGCGATTGCGCGCTCGCTGCTGAATCTGGTGAACAACGCCCTGAAGTATTCCAAGGACCAGAAGTTCATCGGCGTGAGCCTCTACCGCGCGAACGGCAGCGTCAAACTCGAGGTTCGTGATCGCGGCATCGGCATCGCCGCCGCCGACCACGACAAAATTTTCGAAAAGTTTTACCGCTGTGGCGACCCGCTGGTGCACAACACCAAGGGTTCCGGCTTGGGGCTTTCGCTCGTAAAACATATCGCCCAGGCTCACGGAGGCAATGTCTTTGTCGAAAGTGCCCCGGAGCGAGGCAGCAAGTTCACCATTGCGTTGCCAATCCAGCAGCAGGGAACTGCTTCAGCGTGATTGGCGTTGCCGCAGCAAAAGTCTTGAGCGTTCGGCCGAAAGTTAAGGAGAGTTGAGTTCATGGGCACGACCAGGATCCTAATCGTGGAAGACGAGCCGAACATGGTCGCCGGTTTGCGCGACAACTTTGAGTACGAAGGCTTCGACGTATCCACCGCGCTCGATGGTGTCGAAGGTCTCGATCTGGCGCTCAAGAATTCGCCGGACCTGATCATCCTCGACGTCATGATGCCCAAAATGAGCGGCCTCGACGTTTGCAAGCAGCTCAAGGCCAAGCGTCCGTCGATTCCGATCATCATGCTCACCGCGCGTGGTCAGGAAGTGGACAAAGTCGTCGGCCTGGAGCTCGGCGCCGACGACTACGTCACCAAACCGTTTTCGATTCGCGAATTGCTCGCCAGAGTGAAAGCAGTTCTGCGTCGCACGCAAACCCTTCCCAAGGAGCAGGACCGTTACGCATTCGGCGACGTCGAAGTGCATCTCGGCAGCTACCAGGTTTTCCGCGGCGGTAAGTCCGTCGAGTTCTCAGGAAAGGAATTCGACCTGCTCAAATATTTTTTGTGCCACTCCGGTCAAACTTTGAGCCGCGATCGTTTGCTCGACGAAGTGTGGGGCTACGAAAACTACCCCACGACGCGCACCGTGGACACCCACATCGTACGCATCCGGCAGAAACTCGAGCCCGTGCCCGAAGATCCTCGCTATTTCCTGACTGTGCACGGCGTCGGCTACAAATTTATCGGCTGATTTCGTTTTCTCTCTAAGGTTTCTGGCGAAAGAAGGTTGGCATGGATGGGATGTGGGGAGAACCAGCAGCAGCCGCAACCGCGGTAGCGCGCGATGGTGGTTTAACCGCGCACGAAATGGAGCACAGTGCGACTCGCTCTGCTGGCTCCGATTCGAACAACTGCGACTCGAAAGACGCCGTGGATCAGGTAAAAGGCCTGCAAGCCGAAGTCGCCGAGTTGCGCCGCCAGCAAGCCGCGATGTACCGCAGCTTTTTCGAAGCCGCTCAGATTCAACGCCGCCTGTGCGCCCCGCGCGAACTCCGCCGCGGTGACTTCGAAATCGCCGGGGAAATTTTTCCGGTGCGTCACTTGTCGGGAGATTTCTTCAAGGTGGTCGAACTCGACGGCGCCCTCGGTGTAATCGTCGGCGACATTGCCGGCAAGGGCCTCTCCGCGGGCATCTGGATGCCGCACCTGCTTTCGCTTTTGCATTCCTGCGCGCTGGCTTATCGCAATCCCGCGGACGCCATTGCACAAGCCAATCGCGAATTGTGCACTGGATTCGGACAGCCTCCGCTGGTAGCGGCATTTTTTGCGCGTATTGATTTGCAAAATGGCGCTATCGGATATTGCAACGCCGGGCTCCCTTCACCGCTGATTCTGCGACTCGCCAGCGAAGCGCTGCGCCTCGACGAAGGCGGCCCCATGCTCGGAGCGATGCCTGAAGCGAATTATCAGTCCGGCCTCACGCGGCTCGGTCCGGGCGATACCCTGCTCGCCTATTCCGACGGACTCACCGAATGCGAGAACGCTCGCGAAGAAGAATTTGAAACCGCGCGGCTGCTGAGCTCCGCTCGCGCATTCGCCGGCGCCAGCGCGAGTCAACTGCTCTTTTCGACGCTGGGCGCCGTCATGGACTTTGCCGATGGGCGCGCCCCTGCTGACGATTTGACGCTGCTCGTCGTGCGTCGCGCAACGGCGATGGCCGCGCGACGAGGTTCGCCACCATCGATTTTGCAGTAGCGGCTTGAGTTTTCTGCGCGGTTAAAAAAAAGAGCGGCGCCCCGAGCCCGCTGAAACCGTGGCGTCGGTGCGGTCGCTTGGGGTGTGCTCACCGGAAGTGAGTCAGTCGTAGCAAAGGTTGCACGAAAGGAGCGGTATGGCGGCAATCACAAGTTCGGTGCTTATGGGCGATTCACGGCCGAGCGGCCAAAGCTGTGCCCAACAATTCAGCGAGTTCTACACCTCGCACTATCGCTATGTGCTCAGAGTGTGCCAGCGATTCTTGTGGCGGCGCGAGGATGCAGAAGACGCTGCGTCGGAAGTTTTTCTCAAGTTACACACTCTCGAAGCTGACGAGCAGCCCATCTACTCGCTCCCCTGGCTGTCCAAAGTGACGGGCCGCCATTGCATTGACCGGCTGCGTCAGGTAAAGGTGGAACGCCGCCGCCGCGTCGAGGAAGAACATTGCGAAACGCTTCCCGACAATTTGACGAACTCGCCGCTTTCACGCGTGCTGCTGCGCGAGCGCAATGAACGCGTCCGCGATGGCTTGCGGCGTCTGCCCCGTGAATCGCGCATTCTGCTGGTCCTCCACTATTACCGCCAGTTGAGCTACGCGGAAATCGCCGCCGCTCTCGGCAAGCAGTTGCCCGCGGTCAAGACCGGAGTGTTTCGTGCCAAGCGTATGCTTCGCGATAAAATCGCGGCCACCAGGAAATCTGCTGCAAGTGAGCCACTTCGGGAATCGAGTGCGGCCCTCTAGTAGAATTGCCGGGCCGATGGGCAGGCAATGAACAACGCGGAAAACAAAAGTCCGGCGCGGGTGAAGTCCATCGCTCCACAATTTGTAGTGCCCGATGTGGTCGCTGCAGCCGAGTACTATCGGGACTTCCTGGGATTTCGCATCCTGGGCTTTTTTGGTCAACCGCCGGTCTTCTCCACCGTCGCCCGCGACAACGCGGAAATTCAGTTGAGAAAAGCGGACTCCGCGGCCGGCCCCGCGCATAACTCCCTGCAACGCGACTCCGGTCTCGACGCCTATGTGTGGGTCACCGACGTCGACTCGTTACATGCGGAGTTCAAAGAACGCGGTGCGAAGATCGTTGAGTCGCCACAGGTCCGCGTTTATAAATGTTACGAGATGGTTGTGGAAGACAATTTCGGATTCCGCTTGGCTTTTGCAATGGACATGCAGAGTCCGACCTAGTCGCTGCCTCGGGGGTTCTATGTTCTCTTTCTTGAAACGGAAGCCGGCAACACACTGCGTTGAGTCCGGCTGGAGCGGCTTAACTGAACAGTACGACCAGGACCTGATGATCACGCGGCGCAACGACTCGGTCCGTCACGTTGCTACAAACACCGTGTTGGCATTGCAATTCCACTGCGAGGGCCTAACAGGGACGGTCTGCCTGCGAAGAACGAGTCAGACGAGCCATACGAAATAGAAGACATTCTTGTGCAACGGCTGGAACCGGGCGAAGAGTCGATTCTGGCGCTGGCCATAACAACAAGCGGCATGTGCGAATTTGTTCTTTATGCGAAAAATGCCCCTTCGGTTAAGACCATGATTCTGATGCTTAGACAACCATCAAGTCGCATCCGATCCAGTGCTACACCGCCGAGGATCCGGGGTGGGGGGTTTATAAGTCATTCGCCAACCGAGGGTTTCCTCCTTCCGCATAGGCTCCCACGCTGGGCAGGGAGCTTCATGTGTTAAAATGAAGCCTCCCCAATGCCACCGGGAGTCACAACGCAATGAAATTCGGAGTCGTCGTTTTTCCGGGCTCGAATTGCGACCACGACGCGTTTTACGCCATAGGAAACATTCTCAAAAAGCCGGTTGAATTTATCTGGCACCAGTCGCAAGACCTGGCGGGCTGCGATGCCATCATCCTGCCCGGCGGATTTTCTTACGGCGACTATCTCCGCACCGGCGCCATCGCCCGTTTTTCGCCGGTGATGAAATCCGTTGAGAAATTCGCCAAGAGCGGCGGCTTGGTCCTCGGCATCTGCAATGGCTTCCAGATTTTGTGCGAAGCGGGCCTGCTCCCCGGCGCCATGTTGCGCAATGCCGGTCTGCGCTTCATCTGCCGCCATGTCCATATCCGCGTCGAAGAAATCGACACGCCGTTCACCTGCGCCGCCACCAGGGGCCAGATTCTGAAAATTCCCATTGCCCACAGCGACGGAAATTACAATGTGGACCACGCCACCCTGGCCGAACTTGAGCGAAACCGCCAGGTCCTTTTTCACTACACCAATCCGGATGGAACCGACGATGCGGCCGGCAATCCCAACGGCTCGTTGCATAACATTGCCGGTATCTGCAATCGCGAACGCAACGTCGCTGGCCTGATGCCGCATCCCGAGCGCGCCGTCGAATCCGCGCTTGACTCCGCCGACGGCCTGGCCTTGTTCCATTCCATGGTCGAATCCCTGGTCGGCGCCGCCAAGGCTACCGCCTGAACCATGTCGAAGCTAGCCAAGTCATTCACGGTCAAACTGCAGAAGAGCCGCGATCGTGGCGGCTGGACCTACCTCGTTTGGCCGCAGTCGGCGAAATTCTTTCGCACCCGCGGCCTGGTGAAGGTTTCGGGGAAAAATAGATGGCCACCCGTTCCAGAGTTCCTTCATGGCCTTGGGCGATGGCAGGCACAAGCTGCCCGTGAAGGCCGAGATCCAAAAGGCCATCGGTAAAAAAGCAGGTCAAATGGTGAAAGTCGTGCTTCGAGAAAGAATCGAACGGTGAATTTACAGTACCAGAAGCCGCATCAGAAGAAGTTGCATTGCAAGAAGCGGTAAAGGCGAAAAGGTTCATGGCGACCGTAGCGACAGAGATTAAGGTGACGCCGGAAATCGCGGCGGAGCACGGTGTAACCCGCGAAGAATACTCGCGCATCCAGAAAATTCTCGGCCGCGATCCCAAGATCACCGAACTCGGCATTTTTTCGGTGATGTGGAGCGAGCACTGTTCCTACAAATCCAGCAAGGTCCATCTCAAGCGATTGCCCACGCGCGGCAAACTGGTTGTACAGGGCCCCGGCGAAAATGCCGGCGTGGTGGATATCGGCGATGGTCTGGTCGCCGCCTTCAAAATCGAATCGCACAATCATCCTAGTTATGTTGAGCCGTTCCAGGGTGCCACCACCGGCGTCGGCGGAATCCTGCGCGACATCTTCACCATGGGCGCCCGCCCTATCGCAGTCCTCGACTCCCTTCGCTTTGGTGAAATCACCGCAAATTCCAAGACTACTGAAGAGGAGGCGAAAGCCAATCGCCTCATCCTCGACGGGGTAATCCGCGGCGTCGCCCACTACGGAAACTGTTTCGGCGTTCCCACGGTCGGCGGCGAAGTCTGCTTTGAACCGTGCTATTCGCAGAATCCGTTAGTCAACGCACTGGCGCTGGGCATCGCTCGTAAAGAAGAGATTTTCCTCGCCCAGGCCAAGGGCGTTGGCAATCCGGTCATCTATGTCGGCGCGAAGACCGGCCGCGACGGAATTCACGGCGCTTCGCTCCTCGCTTCCGCCGAGTTCACCGAAGAATCGCAACACAAGCGCCCCAACGTGCAGGTCGGAGACCCCTTCGTGGAAAAGTTGCTGCTCGAGGCCTGCCTTGAAGCCATGCGCACCGGCGCCGTCGTCGCCATTCAGGACATGGGGGCCGCCGGCCTCACCTGCTCGACCATGGAAATGGCCTCGCGCGGCGGCACTGGCATCGAAATTGAGTTGTCCAGAGTGCCGCAACGCGAAACCGGCATGACGCCGTACGAGATCATGCTCAGCGAATCACAGGAGCGGATGCTGCTGGTCGCGGAGCGCGGCCGCGAACACATAGTTCTCGACGTTTTCAAAAAGTGGGGCCTCGACGCCGTCGTCATCGGCGAAGTGAAAGATGGCGAACTCGCCGTTGTAAAAAATCACGGTTTGGTCGCAGCGCAAATTCCCGCGCACCCTCTCGCCGAAGAAGGCCCGGTCTACAACCGCCCGCTCGCGGCCCGGGTGCCGCGCAGCGAAACCGAAAAAGATTGGTTCCAGTTCGCACCCGACGGAACGAACCTTACCAAAAATTTCAGGAGGTTGTTGGCATCACCAGCGATCGCCTCGAAACGCTGGATCACTGAGCAATACGACACTTCAGTGCGCACCAACACATTGGCTGGCCCCGGTGCAAGCGATGCCGCCGTCATTCGAATCAAAGAAAGTGAAAAGAACGGCCTTCACGGAAACACGATGAAAGCCCTGGCGCTCGCAACCGACGGCAACGGCCGCTGGTGCCAGTTAAATCCGAAGCTCGGCGCCATGCACGCAGTCGCCGAAGCTGCTCGCAACGTGGCGGCCAGCGGTGCGCACCCCATCGCCGCAACCAATTGTCTGAACTTCGGCAGCCCCGAAAAGCCCGAAGTCATGTGGCAATTTTCCCAAGCCATCGACGGCATCACGGAAGCTTGCACCGCCTTAGGAACACCCATCACCGGCGGGAACGTCAGCTTCTACAACGAGACCCTCGGCAAATCCATTTACCCCACGCCCGTAATCGGCGTACTCGGAATTCTCGACGACGCCTCCCGCGTCCTCAAAATCGCCTTCCGCAACCCCGGCGACGTCATCCTTCTCCTTGACGGCTCGGCTTCGGAGGACCCGTCCTCGGTTCGCGCGGCCTCAGGGCGGAGCGAGCAATCTCTCGTCTCCGCTCAAGCGAAAGAATTCTCTTCCAGCGAGTACTGCAAAACAGTTGCCGGAATTGTGGCCGGAGAACCACCTGCAATCGATCTCGCCGCTGAAAAGCGCCTAATCGATTGCCTGGTGGCACTGGCCGCGGAGGGCGCAGTGACATCGGCTCACGATATTTCCGACGGCGGCCTCGCTACAGCAATGGCGGAGTCGTGCTTTGCCTTTCTAGTGGCCGGTCTGATGACCGGTTCTTTTCCGCTGGGCGCGACAATCAACATTCCCGAAAGCGGCCCCGCCGAATCCGAACTCTTCAGCGAACGCGGTGCCCGCTGCATCGTCAGCCTGCCGCCCGAAAAGGTTGCCGCGCAGCAAACGATTGCGCGACAATACGGCGTCGCCGCGGACGAAATCGGCCAGGTGACCGGCGATGGTTCGCTCCGCATCCAATACAAGGGGCGCGCAGTGGTCGATTCTGCGATCGAGGAATTGCGTGATATATGGGCCAATTCGCTCGAACGTACTTTGCTTACAAAATGAATCCAAAGCTCGAATGCGCGGACGATCACTTCCACGACCATTGTGGCGTCGTGGGGGTCTACGGCCATGAAGAAGCAGCAAAACTCGTGTACTTAGGCCTTTACGCGTTGCAGCATCGCGGCCAGGAATCCGCCGGTATCGTTTCAACCGATGGAAGAGAACTCCACGCTCATCGCGCGATGGGCGAGGTCGAGGAGATCTTCAAGCCGGACGTGCTGAACAAATTGCCGGGCGCCGCTTCGATCGGGCACACCCGCTACTCTACCGCCGGCGATAAAGCGCTCCTGAACGCGCAGCCCATCATGATCGATTGCAACAAGGGCAAAGTTTCCATCGGCCACAACGGAAACCTCACCAACGCCGCTGAATGGCGCCGCAAGCTCGAACACAAAGGCTCGATTTTTCAGACCAACAGCGATACCGAAGTCATCGTCCACTTATTGGCGCGTTCGCAGGCCCGGCATCTCTCCGGGGCGCTGGGCGACGCGCTGAATCAATGCGAAGGGGCGTATTCCCTGGTGGTGTTGACCACCAACGAACTCTATGCGATTCGCGATCCGCGCGGTTTCCGCCCACTGAATCTCGGAAAGCTGATGGCGCCAAATGGCGACGTAGCCTGGATCGTCGCCAGCGAAACCTGCGCCTTCGATCTTCTCAACGCGCAATACGTCCGCGAAATCGAGCCGGGCGAGATGCTCCGCATCTCCCGCTCCGGCCTAGAGTCCATTCACTTCGCCCCGGAAAAGCCGCACCAGTTCTGCATTTTCGAGCATGTCTATTTCTCGCGGCCGGACAGCACCATCTTTGGCCGCAGCGTAAACGACAGCCGCGAAATGCTTGGCCGGCTGCTGGCCCGCGAACATCCGGTCGAAGCCGACATTGTTGTTCCGGTTCCCGATTCCGGCGTGCCCGCCGCGGTCGGCTACGCGATGGAGTCCGGCATTCCGTTCCGTATGGGCTTGATTCGCAATCATTACATTGGCCGCACTTTTATCGAGCCGTCGCAGGCCATTCGCAATTTTGGCGTTAAGCTCAAGCTCAATCCCATTCGCGGATTGATGGAAGGCAAGCGCGTGATTCTGGTGGACGACTCCATCGTCCGCGGCACCACCAGCCGCAAAATTGTCCGCATGGTGCGAGAAGCCGGCGCCCAAGAAGTGCATGTACGAATCTCCTGCCCGCCAACCATTTCGCCCTGCTACTACGGAGTGGATACGCCGACACGCGAAGAACTGATCGCCTCTTCCAATACCCCGGAGGACATTCGCCGCTTTCTGGGTGCCGATTCGCTGGGCTACATTTCGCTGGCCGGATTGCGCCAGGCGGTCAGTGACACCAAAGGCAATTTCTGTACGTCTTGCTATACAGGCAACTACCCGACGGATCTGGTGCAATTGGAAGTGCGCGAAGGAGCAAGTTTCGGAAAGCTAACCGACAATGCTCCGGTGATGGTGGAACGTGAAGGATAAGAAAGCACAAAGCAAGAAATCGCCCGACAAGAAGGAACCAGAACTCACGATGGAACAAAAGGTCTGGCGCGAAGTCGTTGCGTGGTTCTGGGTCGGCCTGGTGTTTCTGCTGATCAACGGAGCGGTCGGGCAAGCGCGCGTAATTCCTTCTGAGTCCATGCAAAACACGCTGTTGGTGGGCGACCACCTCATCATGAGCCGTATGGGCTACGACGCGGGAATTCCCTTCACCAATGTGCATCTGCCGTTGTGGCGAAATCCGAAGCGCGGACAGATCGTAATTTTTAGGCCTGTGATTCCCGGCGAAACCTCCGATGTGATCAAACGAGTGATCGGACTGCCGGGCGAAACAGTGGATGTTCGCGATGGCAGCGTTTGGGTCAACGGAACTCGGCTGCAAGAACCTTACACCGTGGGCCGCACCGAGCCCGGCGATCCGATGATGTATCGCGGCGTGTTTTCCGGCCAGGCCAACGTGTTGCCGTACACGGTTCCCAAGGACTGTTATTTTGTGATGGGCGACAACCGCGGCAATTCGCTGGACAGCCGATTCACGGGATGTATTCCGCGGGCCAACATCGTCGGCACGCCGGTCATGATCTACATGTCCATCGATACACCCTCGGAGCCGTGGGGTTCGGGCGCCATTGGCGATCGCGTTTCGGCATACGCGAATGCGCTGATCCATCCCAGTGAAGTTCGCTGGCGCAGGCTGTTTCGGTTATTCTAGTTGTAGTGCCGGGCTTTAGCCCGGCAGATTTCGCCGGAGCCGTCGCCTCGTGAAGGCCGAAAAAGTCCAAAACAAACCTCAAGAAAAACTGACCATGGAGCAGAAGGTCCGGCGCGAGATTATTGCCTGGTTCTGGGTGGGACTGGTTTTTCTGCTGATCAACGGCGCGATCGGACAAGCGCGTGTGATTCCGTCTGGCTCCATGGAGAACACTCTGCTGATCGGCGATCACCTGATCATGAGCCGGGTCGGCTACGATGCCGGAATCCCCTTTACGGGATGGCACGTGCCGCTGTGGCGAAATCCAAAACGCCAGCAAATTATTATTTTCAAGCCGCCTTTTGATTTGACGCAGCCGGATTACGTCAAGCGTGCGATCGGGTTGCCGGGAGACACCATAGATATTCACGACGGCGCGGTGTGGATAAACGGCGGGCGCTTGGTAGAGAACTACACGCTCGGAAAAACGGAGCGCGTCGACCCGAATGCGTACGCTGGCGCGTTTGCGGGCCTGCCGCAGGTGATGCCCTACAAAGTTCCGGAAAATTGTTATTTCGCGATGGGCGACAACCGTCAGAATTCGTTCGATTCGCGATACTGGGGCTGCGTGCCGCGCAGCGATATCATCGGCACACCGGTGCTGATTTACATGTCGTTGAACGCTTCGGAGGATGCCTGGAAGCCGGGCAAGATTGGCGAAAGATTTCTGGCCTACCTGAATGGGATCATCCATCCGGGGACGGTGCGCTGGAGGCGGTTGTTTCACGTTTTCTAAGCGGGGTTTTTCTGAGCAAGTAAACGAGGTCACAAGCTGCGGCGAATCCCACCTTGCCGCGCTACGATTAGATAACTGGGAACAAGACAAGGGCCGCTGCAAAAACCCATGAGATACGCCGACGCAGGAGTGAATATCGCGGTCGCGGATGAGGCCAAGAGCCGCATCCGGCATCTGGCTACGCGCACGTTCACCAACGGAGTGCTGGGAGGAATCGGCAGCTTCGGCGCGCTGTTTGCGCTGGACGTAAAGAAATTCAAAGAGCCGATTCTGGTATCGAGCGCGGATGGCGTAGGCACCAAGCTGAAAGTGGCGATTGCGATGAACGTGCATTCGACGGTGGGCGGCGACCTGGTGAATCATTGCGTGAACGACATTCTGGTGCAGGGCGCTGAGCCGCTGTTTTTTCTGGACTATCTGGCGCTCGGCAAAATGGATGCGCGCGTGGTCGAGCAACTGATCGACGGAATGAGCCGCGCTTGCCGCAAAGCGGGTTGCGCGCTGATCGGCGGTGAGACCGCGGAGATGCCGGGATTTTATGCCGCCGGAGATTACGATCTGGCCGGATTCATTGTCGGCGCGGTCGAGAAGAAAAATCTGCTGACGGGAAAAAACGTCAAACCCGGCGACACACTGCTGGCTTTGCCTTCGGCCGGACTGCATACGAACGGATATTCGCTGGCGCGCAAGCTGGCCTTTGAAGTTGCGAGGTTGAAACCGGACACGTATGTGGCAGATGTCGGCAACAAGATCGGCGCGGAACTGTTGAAACCGCATCTCTGCTACGCTCCGGCGCTGCGAACGATTTTGGCGAACGGCTGGGTTTCCGCGCTGGCGCATATTACCGGCGGCGGGATTCCGGGAAACTTGCCGCGCGTGTTGCCGGCGGGGGTGAAAGCGCAGATTGACCTGGCGTCGTGGCCGGTGCTGCCCATCTTCAAATATCTGGCGAAGGTGGGGAAGATGGATTCGGACGCGCTGCTCGAGTCGTTCAACCTGGGCGTGGGGATGGTGCTGGTGGTGCCTTCGGCGCACGTGAAAAAAGTGGAAGCGGATCTGAAACGGCGCCGCGAGAAGTTCTTCCAGATCGGTCGCATCGAGCGCGGCGATACCGCCAAAGCGCGGGTGGTGTACTCAGGCGCGCTGAGTCTTTAACCTACAACACAGGAAAATTGACCCCTGCCCAGAGTTTCATAGTAGTGTGTCGATAACACTTGGGTGGTCCGAAGTAAGAGCAAGCGCCGCCGCGCACTTGCCTGGCAGAGCAAAGAACCGAACCGAGGGTCGGCCACTACAGTAAGGCGTTCGCCGCCGCGGTCTTTATTGCGTCTACGATGATGTTGGTGGTCAACTCATCGCTGGCGCTACCTGCGACGTACTCGCCCTTGCCGCCGCGACCGTGCTGTCGGTCTTCAAGCCGGGAGGAACATTTCGTAGCGCCCGGCAAATCATCCCGACTGGCGGGGCGTGCGGTTTTGCTTTTTCAGCATCCTGCGCAAGTCATTCAGGCATGAAAAAAACAATGAGAAGCACATTCTGTCGCGCCTTCAAGAGCAAAGCGATGATGGCCAAGCGAGGTACACGCCACAGTCTGTCCGCATCCGAGAAGCTTCGCTTAGGCCTGAATTGGTAGTAAGCGGTAACGGCCTGGCCTTTTTTGTCGCGGCTTTCGGCTTCGAGCGGGCCTTGTGCCCACGCGTGCGAGGTAGGTCTTGACGGATGTGACTTGCAAAGGCTACAAGAGAGTCGGCTTACTTCTGTTCCGGCCCACGGATGTAAGTGAGGGGACGCACGTGGGGCTGTAAGGCTGGGAACGCGTGCGGCTCCCGTTACGAGGGGGCGGTTTGTTCGTTTGGGAGGGCCGCAGGCAGCAAGGCATCGACCCGTTCCAGGAGTTTTGAGACGCCATCCACGTTGGAAATAAATTCAACGCCAATAAATGCGCAGACAGAATCGGCGTGCAGGTCGGTAAACATCGTGAACAAGATGATTGGGGTGCCCGGCACTGTATTCTTCAAGACCGAGGCCGCCTCCACCCCATTGAGGCGAGGCATGGCGAGATCCAGGAGGATCAAATCGGGATTTGTTTCCCTGGCCTTTGCGACCGCGTCGACGCCATCAACTGCTTCACACACTATAAGTTCCGTGTGACGGTGCTCGAGCAAGAATCTGACGGAATGCCGCATGGATGCGCTGTCATCCGCTATGAGCACAGTTTTACGCACGAATCAGGCTGCTGCTTTATTTGCGTTGATTCAAACGACGATGTGGGCGCCGATGACGCTGCGCTGGTAAGTGGGAGGAAGCGGAGGGAGTTCGCGGGTGATTTCGACTGGGCAGGGCTGAAGTTTTTTCTGCAGTCCAGGGGGCAGAGTGCCGTTGCGTTGCAGCTGCTTTTCGAGGCCCGGCGGGAGGCCGCCATCACGCTTGGCCAATCCGGGTGGCAGACCCTTTCCGTGTTTCGAGTAATAGGTAGTGACGTACTCGCGATCCTCGGCGCGGAAGTGGTATTTATCGTATACGCGGCCCTGATCGTCTTCCTCGCCCTGGTCTTTTTTGTCGTGGCCCTTAGCTTTGCCTTGGGCCCATGCCGGGACAGTGCAAAGAGTGAGCGTCAAGCTGGCTCCGAAAAGAAGCCGAAATATGCCCTTGTTCATGTAGTGACTCCTTCAAAGCGCCGCGGAGAACGAGGAGCTGCAAACTTCCCGGGCCTGGCGGGAAAACCTGAAATTCAGATCCTCTGGCGCTCAAGACCCGACAGATCGCCAAGCACCTATGTCGGAGCCAAAGCTGCGATCCCAGCGGAGTTGTGATGGATTTATCGTAGCGCGTAGAGGAGATCTGCGCCGCAGAGCTCAGAAAAACGCATGTCCATTCGGTAAAGCCGTATTTCATTGAAAACAGGCGAGTTTAACCTGCGTACTGGTGCTCTACTTGACAAGCGCATTGCAGACGCGCAGATTCTTCGCGTCTGAACCATGTAAACCCCCTTAGACAAGGCAAGCCTGTCGACGGCAGGCAAGTTCAAACGGCGCCCAGCGCCCCGGAGGTGTGTGCATGTCTGTGCTCGAATCGCTGCTCAAGCTCTTCTATCAATATCCGCTGCTGACCGTCGGAGGATTGTTGGCGGCGGGCTATGTCGTGGCTTCGCTTCACAAGATTGGGCCGACGGAGGTCGGGCTCGTCACGAAACGGTTTTCCTTCAAGAAATTGGCGAAGGACAATCCGGTGGCGTTCAACGGAGAGGCCGGCTACCAAGCCGACTTGTTGATGCCTGGCCTGCGGTGGAAGGCGTTCCTGGTCTATTCAGTGGACAAATATCCGTGGGTCCAGGTACCCGCTGGGGAAATCGGTGTGGTGATTGCGCAGGTTGGCAGTCCGTTACCGATTGGTGCGAAGTCCGCGGTGTACAAAAAGGAGTTCGCCAATTTTTCGGACTTGCGCGGTTTCGTACAGGCCGGCGGACAGAAAGGTGTACAGCGGCCAGTTTTGCCTCCGGGGTCGCTGGTTCCGATCCATCCGATTGGCTTTTTGATTCTCACGCGCAGCAGGGTGTACGGAGTTCCCGTATCGCCCGAACTTCGCTACAAGATGGGCCGCGGCGGGGAGTTGATGCCCGCGTCGTTCGGGCTCAAGCCCGATCAGCTGGAACTGGTGCGGATCGAACCGCAACCGCGCGGTAAGGATGGCGCCACGATCGACATGGTTGGCATCGTCACTACTTATGAAGGCGACCCGCTACCTTCCGGAGACATTGCTAGCCGTTTGGGAGGCTACGTCGACGTGGAAAAGCTGGAAGCGCCTGGCGGCACTTCCACGGATGCGCAAATCATCGAGGCGCTGCTCGGCAGCAAAAACAACCTGCACAACAACTATCAAGACTTCCAGGGCTTTCTGGATCATGGCGGCCACATCGGTCTCCAGCACGATCCGTTGCTCTATGGCGCGTATGCCCTAAATCCATTTCTGGTGAGTGTCGAGATGGTGCCCATGCTGATGGTCAAGCAGGGACAAGTCGCCGTAATGAAAGCCTATGTCGGCCTTGCCACGCAAGACACTTCGGGAGCGGAATTCAAATACGGCTCGCTGGTGCGTCCTGGACATCGCGGCGTGTGGCAAGAGCCGCTGCGTACGGGCAAGTATCCGCTGAATCCGCGGTGCTACGAATCGGAAATCGTGCCGACCGCGATCCTCAACCTGAACTGGGCCGATGCCATCAGCGAAGCCCATAACCTGGACGCACAGTTGCAGCAGATTGTGGCGAAGTCGAAGGAGGGCTTCGTGTTCAAGATTGACTTGCAGGTGCAGATCCATGTGTCGGATACGAAAGCGCCACGCGTGATCTCGATGGTGGGGACGATGAAGAACCTGGTAAACGAAGTGCTGCAGGCGGCGGTGGGCAACCACTTCCGCAACTCGCTGCAGAGCATGCCGGCGATCAGCTTCATTGAAACGCGGCAGCAGGTGCAGTTGGAGGCGTTCGAACACATCCGGCAACAGCTCGAGCAATACCAGGTGGAGACCAAAGGCGTCTACATCCAGGACGTAGTGTTGCCGGAAGACATGGTCACCGTTCTGACTCACCGTGAAATCGCCAACCAGGAGATTGAAACGTTCAAGAAGCAGAGAGCCGCGCAAGACCAGCGCATCGAGATGGAGCAGGCCAAAGGCACTGCGGACATGCAGGCCGATCTGGCTCGCTCCAAAGTTGGCGTGAACATCAAGAAGAACAACGCCGACGCTCGCGTCGCGGAAGCTAGCGGAGAAGCCGAATATATTCGGCAGACCGGTACGGCGAAAGGCGCCGAAGTGGAAGCGATCGGACTTGCGCGAGCCCGCGGTTATCGCGCGCAGGTGGAAGCGTTGGGTTCCAACGCTACGGCGATCGTGAACGTGGTGGCGGCGCTGGCGGAAGGGAAGGCGAAGTTCGTGCCGGACGTGCTGGTAGCGGGAGGCGGAAATGGCGGAGGCGCGATCGAGGGCTTGGCGGCTACGGCAATGCGGTTTTTCGGACCAAACAATGGCGGATCGAGCGCGAGCACTGCGGCCGGTAAGCTGCCGACGGCTCCGCTGACTCCCGAAGGCGAAGCCGCGATGAAAAAGCTGATGCCTAAGGCGAACCCGGACAAGTCCTGAAAGACGACTGCGGTCAGTGAGCAGTAAAAAACAGAAACGGCTCCCTTCCCAGCCACAGGGAGCCGTTTTCTGTACCAGAGAACCTCCGCTGCCTCTCCCTTATTCCTCTTTTGGCTCTCTGGGATCCCGGCCGTGCAAAAAAAGCTGATAAAAGCGCATGCACCTAATCGTGCCGGTGCTACGGTGAGCGGTCAGATGAGTTCGCGAACCCGGCGAATCCATGCTGTAGACTTTCTCCTGACCACAAAGTTCCTGACCAAAGCGCCTAACGCAAGACGGTCGACAGCTGCTGCAAGAGTTTGCGCACTTCTAGCGATTCTTCGCTGGAACGAATCTTGGGTTGGGCGTATGGCATTTTCATCATGCTGCCGCAGCAGCAGCGCGGATTGCCGCCCTCGGCGAGAATTCCTGTTTCCGTGACCATGAGTTCGGCCCGGCACGCATCGTTGAGACAACGCCAAACTTGCCCTTGTTTGAATCGCATGGAGCGGTCGCCAGTCCCCCAAACCGCGTGCCCTTTTAAATTGAGTTTCGCGGAGATTGTGGAACTGATCGCGGCGCCGGGTTGCTCAAAATGAAACTTGTCTTCAATTCCGAACGCGGTAAATCGGCGAGAAGGAGGCTCGAGATGAGCGGGATTGCTCCTTGTCGACGGTTCGCTGATAGAAACGAACAATAATGGCCCAACTGGCGTGGGAACAGCCGAGATCGCCCGGAACGCGCTAGCAGCGCCCTGAACCCCATGTGCTCGTGGAGGACGGTTCGGAAGCCGCTCATAGGCGCGGCGCTGGTTGCTATTCCAACCAGCCGGGGCGGGATGCGGCTAATTCGTCCCGTACTACCTATGCTCGCCAGAGCGTGGTACTCCAATTCCGCGCCATTCCCCTATTTCAAAATTTCGACACTTCACTTTCTCAGGAGGCAACATGAACGTTCGTAAATCCTTATTCGCAGTATGCGCAGCAGGATTGGTGTTCGCAGGGCCAATTTCCGGCAAAAGGGGCATTTTTAGCGGAAATCCGCGGCCGTGCGTGGTGGCTGACGGGACGGCTCCTCTGCCGCCGCTGCCGAAGCGCACGCTCGCACGGGAGTCGACGACGGTGGCCGACGGTACCGCCCCGCTCCCTCCGCTGCCGAGGCCCACACGCGACTTACTACAGGCTTGAAAACAACAACCGGCTGAGGGAAGAAATTTTGCAAATTTCTTCCCTCCGTCTGCTAGAGTACGTGAGCTTCGAAGATAAGTGGTAACCGGTTAACCGATGGTTGCTCTTTTTGTATGGCTGGCAGGGATCGTTCTCGAAGGAGCGCTGCTCTATCGCGGATGGAGAGCCAGCCAGTTTTGCAAATTTCCATTGTTCTACTCCTACATTGGTCTGGTTTTCCTTCAGTCGATATTTTTGTACGTCGTCGGAACCTATTACCCACCATCTTATGCGGATGTTTACTGGGCTCTGGAATTTGTTGATGTGTTTGCCGGTTGCGGCGTGGTTCTTGAAATCTACCGGGTGGGGTTGCAGGAATTTCCGGGCGCGGCGAGGCTGGCGCGCAATGGATTGCTGCTGGTTTTCTTTCTCACCATCGGCCGAGTTCTGCTAGCGGCGCAGGAAGGGTCACAGAACTGGTCGACCATGATGACCATCCAGTTGGAGCGTGATATGCGCTTCGTAGAGATCGCCGCGCTGCTGACGTTGCTGGTCTTGTTTCTGTGCTACGCCATTCCGATAAGCCGTAATCTGCGCGGAATACTTTTTGGGTATGGCCTGTTTCTAGGCATCAACATTCTTAATCTGACCTTGATGAGGAGGTTTGGCGCGGATGTGCAGGCCCTGGCTTCCTACGTGCAGTCGTTCACTTATATTTTTGTACTGGGTGTGTGGACGGTTTTGCTCTGGTCTCCCAGCCTGCAAACAGCGAGCGGCGCCCCGGCCGACGGGTATCAGGGGATTCTTGAGGAAACGAACAGCCGCCTGGGAAAAACGCGCTCTTTTGTAAGAGGTGCGCTGGGCCTATGATGACTTACTTTTCCGTCGCCGCGGCCTTGGTTCTCTTTGCAGGTCTCGCAGCCTACATTCTTCGATCAAAATACGAAACGTCCCTGTTGGGTGCGCGCCTGGATGATTCGAGCGGGGCAAGAACGTGTGATGCGCGGTGCGGAGAGGACGTTCATGTTGCGGGACGACTGTTGTCCCGAGTGTTCTCGGGAGAGGACGAAGAGTTCGTTGCGGGCCTGAATTCTTCCAGGTTAGAAAGATTGCTGGTTCAAGAACGAAAGAGACTCGCGCTCCATTGGGTTTCCAGGAAAGTTGTGGAGGCCCGCGGCATCATGAGGGAACACGCGCAAGCTGCCAGAACGGCACGTGACCTCCAGATCTCGGGTGAATTGCAACTATTCGCGCGCTATCTCGAATTGCGGGCGCTATGCGGGCTGCTGTTTATCTTGGTGACGGCATTTGGGCCGGCGGGCATGCAGCGGCTTGCAGCAGAGACGGATGCACTTTTCCTGCGTATTCGAGGCGCAAGGACCAGCACAGCCGGCGTGACCGCGGGCTAGTCTGACGACACTTGGCACATTGGAACGGAATGGAAGCGAAGGTTCACAGCGTGGTTCTGCCCGGCGCCGCAGGCGAGGCTCATGAGGATTTCTGCGCGCGGAGCCTGGCGCGGATACCGTCGGCGCTGGAGCGATTGATCTATATTGCGTCGACGCGCGACTACAACTCCGGCGTGTACCAGCATGAAGGACTGGCGGGCAGATTCGGACTGGAAGCGGCCGCGGCGGCGCTGGAGTACGCGCATTGGGAGGTATTCCAGGCGGTGTCGCTGCTATCGCTGCGCAGACTTACAGAGGAACTTCGGAAATACATGGAATCGTCGCGCGAGCAGCCGACGGCTTTCTTGAACGCGTGGCAGAAACTGGAACCTTACCGAGTGGCGATTCCGCTGCGAGTGGACCCCACGATTGCGGAATTATTTATTTCGAACATCAAGATCGCTTTGGCAGTCTTGCGGCATCGTCTCCCTGAGCTGCCGGATCATCCGCAAGCCTCATTGCCACTGCCGTCACCTGACCCACGATCTCCGCTTCCGTTCCGTAGCTGAAACGCCGCACGCTTACCGGTGATAACGGGTGCGGGAGAAGCAAGAGATAACCGTCCTGAATTTCGCACCAGGAACAGGCATAGCCGTCGCGAAGCTCCACGAAAAAAATTGGGCGATCATGCTCGGTGCGCCAGCGGGCGGGACGAATTTTGCGGACTTTCTGATCGATCTGGACAAAAGAGCCCGGGCGCAGCAGAGGGTACAAGGTGTAATCACGCAGGCCTACGTAGCCGTACAGACTGTGGCGCAGGTCGAGGTGTTGAATGAGAGAGATCGGCACTTCGCCCCATATTTCGACCATGCGATTCAGCAAGTTGGTGTTGTCAATATCGAAGGAACGATCGAAGCGAATCGGGAACGAAACTGTTCGTTCTGAGTCGTACACTTCCATGGAAACCAAGTGGGTGTTCGGAAGCTGAAGTTCCTTCTGATGCTGTCCGAGTTTTTGCAGGTCCACGCCGAACAGCAGGAGCAAGTCGATGAACTTGATGCGATAGATGGCACTGAGAGCGTAGAGTTTGTAGATGCTGGGTACCGACGTTGAATTCTCGACTTGCGTCAGCCAGGCATTGGAGATGGCGTACTCCGGATTATTCTCGGCTTCCGCCAGCTGTTGGCTCAGAACTGCCACGTCCCGTGTGGTAATTCCCAGCTTGGCACGGATTTCCTTGAGCTGTTCAGATGGCTTCGAAGGCAGCATGCTCCCGAGTGTACCCTAATACGAGGGAGTAAAGCGTGTGTCCCCGGGTAGCCGCGGGGAATCACCATCGATTGGTGCTTTTCTACATGGAGATAGTTGGCTTATGTCTGTAAAGAAATTGACCCCCGTTCTTTTTGTGGAACGAATCGAGCCGGTTTTGCCGTTCTGGATACAGCACCTGGGCTTTATCAAAACGGTAGAGGTTCCCGACGGAGACCAGCTGGCTTTTGTGATCCTGCAACAGGGGAGCACGGAAGTGATGTACCAGTCCTATGCGAGTGCAGAGAAAGACCTGCCGGCGATTGCGAGCGACGTTCGGCGAGGTCCATCATTTCTATATCTGGAAGTGGATGATTTACATCCGATCAAGGCTGCCATCAAGGGCATGGAGATTTACCTGCCGGAACGCACGACATTTTATGGATCGCGCGAGATTGGAGTGAAAGACCCCGCGGGACACTTCATCGCGTTTGCGTATTTCGAAGCGCCATCGGCATAGCTGTCCTGACTCGCACCTTCTCCCGCAAGGTGGTTCAGCGGGACTTTATTGGCACTACGAGCCCGGAGCGGTAGAATCGGTTTTCCAGCCAGCCACGAGGTGCCCCATGCAAACCGCCGTCCTAGACCGTCGTTCATTCCTGAAAGTTACTTCCGCCGCAGGCGGAGGAGTTTTGTTCTCCTGCTATTTGCGGCCAGCCGCGACGGTCGCAGCCTTGGCACAAGCGCCATCTGGCGCTGCACCCGCGCCGGCATTTGATGCGACAGCGTTTATTCGCGTGGCGCCCGACGGCATCGTGACCATTATGTCCAAGAATCCGGAAGTTGGGCAGGGCGTGAAGACGCACTTGCCGATGATTCTGGCCGACGAACTGGATGTGGATTGGAAGGACGTGCGGATCGAGCAAGCCGACCTGGATGAGACGAAATTCGGTCCGCAGCGGGCTGGCGGGAGCACTTCGACTCCGACGAACTGGGATCCCTTGCGGCGTGCGGGCGCTGCAGTGCGGCAAATGTTTGTGACCGCGGCGGCGCAGAATTGGTCAGTGCCGGCGGATGAATGCTCGACGGCTTCAGGCCGCGTATTGCACGCGGCATCGAAACGTTCTGTTGGCTATGGAGAGCTTGCGGGGAAGGTAGCCACAATGGCGCCGGCGGACCCGCAGACGGTGAAGCCCAAGGATCCAAAGGATTACAAAATTATTGGCAAGCCGGTGCGCAGCGTGGACAATCCGAAGATTGTTCGCGGCAAACAGGTTTACAGCATTGATACGAAAGTTCCCGGGATGCTCTATGCCGTTTTTGAAAAGTGTCCTGTCTTCGCGGGGAAAATCGCTTCGGCAAATATTGACGAAATCAAGACCATGACTGGCGTGCGTCACGCGTTCATCGTGGAGGGAACGCAGGAGTTGTTGGGCCTGCATTGCGGCATCGCGGTGGTCGCCGATTCATGGTGGCAGGCGCAATCGGCGCGCAAAAAACTGCGAGTTACCTGGAATGAAGGCGGTACGGCGGAGCAGAGCAGCGCTGGCTTCGCACAAAGAGCCGAAGAACTTTCCAAGCAGCCTCCGGTTTTTGCGGTGCGCGCCGATGGCAACGCCGACAAGGCGTTGCAGTCCGCAGCCAAAATCGTCGAAGCCTCGTATTCTTATCCATTTATCGCACATGCGCCGCTGGAGCCGCAGAACTGCCTGGCACACTACACGAACGGAAAACTGGAGTTGTGGTCGCCGAGCCAGACGCCCGGGCGCGGGCGCGCGCAAGTTGCCCAGTTGCTCAAGATTTCGGAAAGCGACATTACCCTCCACATTTGCCGAATTGGAGGCGGATTCGGGCGGCGGCTGACGAATGACTATATGCTGGAAGCGGCCGTGATTGCCAAGGAAGTCGGCGTGCCGGTCAAGCTGCTGTGGACGCGAGAGGACGATTTCCACCATGACCACTACCGCCCCATCGGCTTTCACTACCTGAAAGCCGGCCTCGACAGTTCGGGAAAAGTGGCGGCGTGGCGCAACCACTTCGTAAGTCTGGGGCAGGAAAAGCAGTTCGCGCCCACGGCGGGCATCGGTCCCGGAGAATTTCCCGCCAGCTTCGTGCCGGACTACCTTTTTGCGGCTTCCCTGATGCCCTGCGGTGTACCGACGTACGCTCTGCGCGCTCCCGGCAGCAATGCCTACGCTTTTGTCTTCCAGTCTTTTCTGGACGAAGTAGCCCATACGGCGGGCAAGGATCCAATCACGTTTCAACTGGAACTATTGAATGCTCCCCGCGTTGCGAACGCGGCAACGCCGGCGGCTCAAGGCCAGCCGGAGTTTGACGCGACGCGAATGCGCGGCGTGCTAGAACGAGTGGCCAAGGAATCCAACTGGGGCAAACGCCAGCTGCCCAAAGGAACGGCAATGGGAGCGGCATGCTATTTTTCACACCGCGGCTATTTTGCCGAGGTTGCCGAAGTGCGCGTCGACAGCACCAAAAAAGTAAAGGTGAACAAGGTCTGGGTGGTGGGCGACGTTGGCAGCCAGCTCATTAATCCATTGAATGCCGAAAATCAGTGCCAGGGGGCGGTCGTCGAGGGTCTGAGCTCGCTGATGAACTACGAAATCACGATCGAGAATGGCCGCGCCGTGCAGAACAATTTCGATTCATACACTCCGGTGCGGATCCCGCAGGCTCCTCCGGAGATCGAGGTGCAGTTCGTACAAACGAATAATCCGCCTACTGGGCTGGGCGAGCCGGCCCTTCCGCCCGTGCTGCCAGCTGTCTGTAACGCCATCTTCGCCGCCACCGGACAGCGTATTCGGTCACTGCCACTTTCCAAGCACGGCTACGCCTGGGCCTAAGCGTGCCTCCGCGAATTCCGTTACCGGAAAGCTGACGGGCAACCCCAGAGATGCATTCTGATTCCTAGTCGCCTATAGGGTGTGCGCTGTCATGGCAAATCGCGGGACGTGCAGCGGTGTCCGCACCCGACCGCTCAGCGGAGGCGCACATGCGGAACATACTCCGGATTTTTCTTTGGGCCACGGTAGTCGCATTTTCGTTGCCTCAGGCTTTTTCGCAACAATTGCCTGCGAGCGGTAACTACCACGGGACTAAAAAGCAAAGCAAACAGGCGAAGAAAAAAGCGAAGGAGTTGGGCGATACCCGGCAGGATTGGCTAGATCAGGACGCCATATACATCATAACGCCCGCGGAGCGCGAAGCTTTCTTGAAGTTGGGGACCAACGAGGAAAGGGATCAATTCATCGAGACGTTTTGGCGGAACCGCAAACCAGGTCCCGACGCGCCGGAAGACTCATTCAAGGAAGAACACTATCGGCGGATCGCCTATGCGAATGAGCACTTTGCATCGGGAGTTCCTGGTTGGAGGACCGATCGCGGTCATATCTATATTCTGTGGGGCCCGCCGGATGAGATCGAGCCGCATCCGACTGGCGGAACCTACGACCGGCCGATGTGGCAAGGCGGGGGCTCGACGACGACCTATGCGTGGGAACTTTGGCGATATCGCCACCTCGATACGCTGGGCGACAACATCGAGTTCGAATTCGTCGATCCCGGCGGCAACGGCGAGTATCACTTAACGCGCGATCCGGGCGAAAAAGACGCTCTCCGCGATGTGCCGGGCGCGGGCTTGAGCATCAGTGAAATGATGAACGGCGGAAGCAAAGCGGGCCGGTTCTCAAATTCCAACGGGACAACCCTACCTGCTCCGATCGGCGGAGTGCCGGCCAGCCAGGATGAATTCGCGACGCTCGATCTCTACTTCCACGCCATGCGGCCGCCGGAACATCTTAAGGATCTTACCGCTATGGTTTCTTCACGTGTCATTGGAAGTCCCATTCACATGGATTATTCCCTGGATTTTCTTCGCGTCACCAGCAATTCGGTAATGGTTCCCATCACGCTGCAAATTCCTAACCGCGAAATCGGCTATCGCGACAACAAAGGCGTGCACTCCGCAACGCTGAACTTGTACGCGCGAATCACGACTCCATCGGGACGGTTGGTGCAAACGCTTGAAGAGGTAATTTCGCGAGACGTACCATCGACGCTTTTCCAGAAAACACTCGAGCAAGCATCGGTCTTTCAGAAGGCAGTTCCGCTCAGCCCGGGCCTCTATCGTCTCGACGTCGTGGTGAAGGACACGGAGAGCGGCAACATGGGCGTTATCGATACTGCGCTTCGCGTTCCTCGCTTCGAAGATGGGACGCTGGGCGGCAGCACTCTGATTCTGGCAGAAAAAATCGAGTCGGTCCCGGCGGCGCAACTCGGGCTAGGCCCGTTCGTAATTGGTCCTTACAAAGTTCGGCCACGGCTTTCGCGCGAGTTCTCGACGTCGGAAAATCTCGGACTTTTCCTGCAGCTTTACAATCTGCAGCGCGATGAAGCTCTGCAGAAGCCAAGCGTCCTGGTTGGTTACAAAATTCTGAAGAACCACGAACAGGTCTGGACGGCCACGGAAACTTCTGATTCCATTCGCCAAACCGGAGAGCAAATTACTTTGAATCGGTTCATCCCGCTGGCGGCTTTTGTGCCCGGGCGGTACATGCTGCAAGTGAACATTCAGGACCGCGTCTCGGGCCAGGCCTTGTCCCGTGAAGCGGAATTTCAGATCGTGCCCGAATCCAAGCCCTGATGCGCGGGTTGGGAAGCATGGCGCACCTGTGCTAACGTTTTTTCTTCATGAAAAAGCGCATTGGCGTGCTCTTGAGTGGCCGCGGCTCCAACTTTGAGGCGCTTGCGGATAGTGTTTCAGCTGGGCGAATTCCCGATGCCCAAATCGCGCTGGTTCTGAGCAACCGTGAAGGCGCTCCGGGCATCGAGCGCGCGCGTGCGCGGGGCTTGGCCACGCGGGTTATTCCTTCAAAAGGGCTGGAGCGTGAAACTTATGACCGTAAGGTGGTCGCTGCGCTGCGCGAAGTTCAAATAGACCTGGTTTGTCTGGCCGGCTACATGCGCTTGCTCTCGCCGTATTTCGTGGCGGCGTTTCCGCAGTGCATCCTGAACATTCATCCCTCGCTGCTGCCATCGTTTCCCGGCTTGGAGTCGCAAAAGCAAGCGCTTGACTATGGCGTGAAATTTGCCGGTTGTACGGTCCACTTTGTAGACGAAAATCTAGACGCCGGGCCGATTGTGTTGCAGGCGGTGGTCCCGGTAAACGACAGCGATACGGAAGACACGCTGAGCGCGCGCATTCTCAAAGAAGAACACCGGATTTACTCCGAGGCTGTGAGGATCGTGTTGGAAGGAAAATTCAAAATTGAAGGACGGCGCGTGACCCTTACATCATGACGCAACACAACTTCAAACCGGTGGATGAACAGCTCGCATACCTCAAAAAGGGCATCGCCGAAATCATTCCGGAAGAACAGTTGAAGGGTGATCTGGAAAAATCGCGCAACAGCGGCAAGCCGCTGCGTGTCTATCTCGGTGTGGACCCGACTGCTCCCGATCTGCACCTTGGCCACACGGTGGTGTTGCGCAAGCTGAAGCACTTTCAGGATTTGGGGCATACCGCCGTTTTCTTGATAGGCGATTTCTCGGCAATGATCGGAGATCCGACCGGTGTTTCGGAAACGCGGCCGCCGCTTACGCGTGAGCAAGTGGATGCGAATGCGAAGACATATCTCGATCAGGTATTCAAGATACTCGATCGCGAAAAAACCGAGGTCCGGTACAACAGCGAGTGGCTTGGAAAAATGTCGGCTACGGATGTTGTGCGGCTTTGTTCGCACTACCGGCTGGCGCGAATGCTGGAGCGTGAGGATTTCCGCTCGCGCCTGCAAAACAATCATCCGATTTCCGTTCATGAATTGCTTTATCCGTTGCTCACCGCGTTCGACGCTGTGTCCCTCAAGTCGGATGTTGAGATCGGCGCCACCGAGCAAAAATTCAACTTGCTGGTGCATCGCGAAATCCAGCGCGAATACGGTTTGCCGGGGCAGTCAATTCTTACCATGCCTATCCTGGTCGGGCTCGACGGTTCGCGAAAGATGTCCAAAAGCCTCGGGAATTACGTCGGAATTACCGAGCCAGCGCAGGAAATGTTTGGCAAGCTGATGTCCATTCCGGACCAACTGATGTGGAACTACTACCAACTGGCCACTGACCGATCCGAACAAGAAATTGCACAGTTAAAGGAAAATGTCGCTTCGGGTAAGCTGCATCCCATGGATGCAAAAATGAAACTCGCTGAAGAAGTTGTGTCGGTTTTTCACGGAACGGAATCGGGCCGCACGGCGGCCGACCATTTTCAGCGCGTTTTCCGCGATCGGCAGGCACCTGTCGAAGCGCCGATTAGCAAAGTCCGGCGTGGCCCGGCAAAAAGACTAACAGCCTTGCTGGTTGAACTTGGTCTCGCCCCCTCAAAAAGTGATGCGGAACGCCTCATCAAGCAGGGTGGAGTAGAAATCAACGAACAGCGTGTGGATGATTTCCGCAAGGAGGTGGATCTTACTCAAGCGGACGAATTTCTCTTGCGTGCCGGGAAGAAGAAATTTCTCCGCGTCGTGGTGGAATAGCGTTAGCGACTTTGTTTTACGCAGTTGGACGCCGTTCACCCTCCACCGCTGACCTCGTCAAAATATGCGGCGCAATCTTCCAGACGTCCTTCGGTGCCGTCATGCACCGCATACTTCGCGCGTTTGTTGGGATCGTAGCCGTTCCGCCACAACGAAGCGCTGCCGTGCACCCCGCTTTTGTTCAGGGCGTAAAAATAAATGTGGAACGTTCCGAGCTTGTTTTTGTCGTTATTGTAGTTGCGTGCCACGCGGTGCAGGGCTTCGAGGCACGCGTCTGTCGGCGACATTCCTTTGCGCATCATTTCCACGATTGTGTGTCCGCCGGCAATCTTAATGTTTTCTTCGCCTTTTCCGGTCGAGCCCGCTCCGCCGACGTCACCGTCAACATACAAGCCTGCGCCAATGATTGGCGAATCGCCAACGCGCCCAGGAATTTTCCACGATAATCCCGAGGTCGTGGTCGTGCCGGAAATCTCGCCTTTTTCATTCACTGCCAGACAATTGATGGTTCCTGTCGGCGGGTAGGTAATTACTTCTATCGCCCTCGCCATCAGCACTTTATCATTTCCGCAAATGTCTGCCAGACGCGCGCGAAATTCTTGCGAATCCAGCGGCCCGCCTTCGTTCGCCGCCGTCTTTCCGTTCCACTCCGGGCTGTCAACTCCCGGCCGCCAGTTGAGCGATGTTGACGCCTTCCACGCCAGCCAGATTTTTCGCGAGTGCTCCGTCAGCAGATTCATCTCTTCGAAGCCTTCGGCCACCGCGAACCGCCTTGCGCCGTCGCCCACAATCATCGTGTGGTTGGTACGCTCCATCACGGTTTTCGCCAAGCGCGCGACGTTCTTGATTCGACGCACGCTGGCGACGGAGCCGGCGCGCCGCGTCGGACCGTGCATCACGCTGGCGTCCAGCTCGACTTCGCCTTCTTCGTTGGGCAATCCTCCATAGCCAACCGAATCGTCGTTCGGATCGTCTTCCACGACGGTCACTGCGGCGACAGCCGCTTCCAGCGTATCGCCACCGCTTCTCAGAATATCCATACCCTTCTGCAGCGCGTGTACTCCGTTGGCGCTGGAAATCATCACCGGCCGCTTGCCTTTGTTCGAGGCTTGGCTGAACGGTGAACTCGCTCCTTCGCCGTTCCCGGCTTGGACCACCATACCTTTGGCGTTGAGCAAATTCGTCGTCCCCGCTGCCGCGGTTCCTGCGAGCGAAGTCAAAAAGAATTTCCGGCGTGACCACAGACTCATGCGTTTCCTCCACGAAGGCGAATCAAAACAAGGCCGTCACTATACACTGCAGCTTCCTCCCGCGCACGCGGTGCGTGTATCTAACGGCTCTCGAAAATGCCCACAATGCTCCCGTTCCCCGGTACCGCCCGCCATCCCGGCCCGCAGCTCTCCTTTTGTTGGCGCCATTCCGCTCTCAACAATGAACAGAAGTTGCCGATCTATCGCCTGATGAGTTCCTGCGTCGCTTCCCTGTAAGGAGAGGTAGGACCTTTTCGTTTTCGTTTCGCCCGGTGGCGCCGGATTTTGCAATCAGAACAAAAACTTGAACGCCAGTTGTACCACCCGCGGCGGCAAAGCTGCCTGGATCGTATTGAACGTGGGCGAGCTGATGTCGCTGTCGGGTAGCCGGAAGTTTGGATGATTGAGGATATTGAACAATTCGGCTCGGAATTGGATGTCTTTGTATTCGGTGATACGGAAATTCTTGAAGATAGAGAAATCCCAATCTGAAAATCTGGGACCGACTCCGATGTTGCGGCCGGCGTTCCCGAATTGCTGGTCCGGGGAGTTGGGGTCAGAGATGACTTGCGCGAAGGCGGCGCGGTTGAGCCATGCGCTGGTAGTTTTTGGTCCGGAATTTGGATTCTGACCGGAGACGAGGTTGGGACGATTGGCGGAGAAGCCAGTAATTTCCGGTGCGCCACCTTGGTTGGAGACGTCGGTGGAATCGAAGACCGTGAACGGCGTGCCGCTCATCGCGGTAACTATGCCGTTGAGCTGCCATCCGCCAAGGACAGCCTGAGTTATCCCTCCCGATTGATGGAAGAGCGGCAGACTCCACTGATAGCTGAAGACGAAGCGATGACGGGCGTCGAACAGCGAAGGGCCGCGTTCCGCCGCGAGATCGAAAGGATTTTGGGCGAGATCATTTTCTCCGGCGACAGGTTTTGCGGCGGAGCCGGTCATATTGAAGGAAGAGGCGTCGTCGATGGCTTTGGAGTAGGTGTAAGAAACCAAGAAGGCGAGGCTGTGGCTGAAGCGTTTCTTGAGGGCTTCGAGGGCGTTGTAGGTGGAATTGGCGATTCCGGTGATAAGGCCCGTCGAGGAAAATTTGCAACTGGTTGGCGGGTCGGCGAGCGTGCATCCCGAGTAGAGTCGGCGCTGGTCGGCGTTGTCCGGCGATGAGACTCCGGGCATGTAGATGGCCGGATTGCCCTCGACGAAGCGCGGAAGTTTGGTGCCCTTGGTGCCAACATAACCGACTTGGAGCAGCAGGTTCGCGCCGAAAGAACGCTGGACATTAAGGTCCCAATCCTGAGCGTAGGGAAGTGAAAGCTTCGAATCCAGCGTGAGATTGGTGAGCGGAGTGGCGAACTGGCCGTTCACTGGCGGGTTGCCATTAAAGGGATCGGCGAAATTGGGCGTGCTGAGCTGCTCGGTCTGTAAGGAGGGAGGCGCGCTGATCGGTGATTGCAGTGGGCCGCCCTGGCCGGTGTAGTACGGCTCGTAGAAGATGCCATAGGCCGAGGTGACCAGCCACTTTGCACTGCCAGTAGGATCCCACGCGAAGCCCACACGCGGCGCAAATCCCTTCTTGAATGTGGGAATGAGGCCGGCGGGAACGCCGGCGTCGCCGGGATAAAGAAGTCCAGTCGGTGCATCGGGAACGACGGTTGATTGGCGACCGGGAATGAATAGGGTTTGGCGATTCTTGATTTCGGTATACGGGAATGGAAGCTCATAGCGAAGACCAAGGTTTAGAGTGAGGCGATTGCTGACGCGGTAGGTATCCTGGGCGTAGCCGTTGAGAGAGTTGCCGCGGATACCGCGGGAGAAATCGCCGCGTCCTTGAAGAAAGAAAATCGGCTGGCCAAACAGGAAGCTGGCGAACGCGTTGGGAACAACGGGAAACGGCACGAAGACGAAGAAGCCGTTGGTGGCGATGCCTTGCAAGGCGTTGATCTGAAGATGTTGGTAGCCGCCGCCGACTTTGAGTTCGTGGCGGCCGTGGACCCAGCTCAGCGAACCGGAATGGTCGAAAGCGTTTTCGTAGCTGTTGCGCGGACCTGTAATAGGATCTCCGATCGTCGTGTATCCGTTGACTTGAATGAACGGGGGACCTACGGCGAGATCGAGGCTGGGCTCGTATCCGAAACCCAGGCTGGCGGGTGTGGTGTGATTGGTGCGCTCTCCGTACAGGAATTTGTTGCGGAGAAAAGAGAAACGAAGAACCACGAGCAAACTGGGGTTGAATGTGTGCGTTTCCTGCGCGACAAAATTTTGCGCACGCTGGTCTTGGCCGACAGGAAAACCAGGAACGCTGGCCCCAGAGGTGGGGATTGGATTGAACTGATTCCCATCGTTGAACATGTAGCGGAAATTGAGCGCATCCCTGGACGATAGATAGTGGTCGACCCGGATGCCGAACTGTTCGTAGTCCTGCGTGACGATTTCGGTGGAAGTGAAGAGGTTGGAGCCGCTGTTTGGGAGCGGAAAGAGGCTCAGAAGACCGGTAGAAAGAGGGTTGATGTCGGTGAGCTGATTGTTTGGATATGGCTTGTGGAGGAATACATTAAAGAGTTGATGGTCGGGATTATTGCAGAAGCCGCCGGTGAAAAGTTCCGGGCAGGAGGCCGAGAAATCGCCGGAGCGTTCTGCGACGGAGGGAACGGTTGAGGATTCCGTTTCGCCCTGATGATTGCGGAAACCCTCGTAGAAACCAAAAAGGAAGGTTTTATTTCTGCGTACGGGACCTCCGAGAGAAGCGCCGAATTGATTTTGCTTGAGTGGCTCGGTGGTGGCGGCGAAAAGGTTGGTGGCATCGAAAACGTCGTTGCGGAAAAACTCCCAGACCGCACCGTGAAATTGATTGGTTCCAGATCGAGTAATGATGTTGGTCGTGGAACCGAGGCTGTTTCCGAATTCGGCGTTGGCATTATGCGTGAGAATCCGGAATTCATTGACCGCATCAACGGGCGGCCTGAGAACGAAGCCACCGTCGACGCCGTTGAAGTTGTTCGCGCCATCGATGAGGAAATTGTTGGATTCGGGACGCTGGCCGTTGACCGCGTAAGCCTGCCCGGCGCGCAAGGAACCACCGGCCTCGGCCAGGCCGGGAGTCAGAGGGACGACGCCGGGTTGGAGGAGACCTAGTTGCGTGAAGTTGCGGCCGTTGAGTGGCAAGTCCAGGACTTCGCGTTCGGAGACGACGGTGCCGAGGCTGGTGACGGTGCCCTGGATCAACTCGGCATCGGAGTTGACCTCAACCTTTTCGCTGCCCGGTCCCACTTTGAGGGTGGCGGGAATCGTAGCGGTTTCGTTGACGTCCAGAGTGATGCCTTGCTGCTGATAGGTTTGGAAGCCGTTGCGCTCGATTCGCAGCTGGTAGTGGCCGACAGGGAGCCCAACTAGCAGGTAAACACCGGCATGATCCGTGGTGGTTGTGCGGGTCAGTCCGGTGTCGTTCAGCTTGGCACTGACGGTGGCGCCCTCGATGACGGCGCCGCTGGGATCGGTCACCGTCCCGCGGATGCCGCCGGTGATTTGCTGCGAGAAGGCAATCGGAGCAAATAGAAGAGCGGTCGAGCAGACCAATAGCTTCAAGAGATTCATGTGCTGATCGCCTTTCGGCCTTGATTAGGTAAAAAGTTCAGGCAAAGGTAGAGAAGATGGTTGAGGCTGACAATCGTATAAAAGCACTACAACGAGGGCGGGCCCGGCGGTGCTAGAAAACGGGGACCAGGAGAGCTTTTGCCCATCGACAACAGCAGGAACAGGTGGTGGGAACGAGGCCGCCTCACGCGCCGACTGCAAATCGCATCGAGATTTTTCTCGAGAAGCGATGCTCAATCCCCGAAGCCTTCTCGGCAAGGTGGATAGCGAACGTCTCAT
>Ga0075425_100000308_pt1 | contig 44828 bp, 38 predicted proteins | sample SoiMethybrSBSTD4_FD_75300 | JGI IMG/M metagenome (GOLD analysis project Ga0075425, IMG submission 75300) | Bulk soil microbial communities from a Populus tree surrounding site in Tennessee, USA - Soil MetaG P. TD hybrid SBSTD4 | ecosystem: Environmental > Terrestrial > Soil > Tree plantation... | reverse complement strand
GCGCTCGATCTCGTGGTCGTGGACATCGACGGCCCGGTTCGCGTCTTCCGAAACGTGATCGGCGCCGGGAAGAGCTGGATCGCGATCGAGCCTCGGGTCGGCGCGGACGGCCGCGCGGTCCTCGGCACGACGGTTGCAGTCAAGACGCCCATGCGCACGCAGACTCGCGTGTATCGTGTCTCGCCATCCTACGCTTCGGGCTCGCTGACGCCGCTCCATTTCGGGCTGGGCACGGCCGAGAAGGTCGACGTCGAGATCCGCTGGCCCGACGGTCTGGTCGAGACCTACGCGAACCTGGACGCGCGGCGAACTTATTCCGTGCGGCGGAGCGCGGCTCCCGAGAGTATGCTGCCCGGGGGGAAGCGACCATGATTCCCATCGGGGACGACAACACCGACCGCCGGCGCGCCCCGATCGTCAACTGGCTCCTGATCGCCGTCAACGTTTTCGTCTTCGTCTTCTTTCAGGGTCTCGGTTCCAACGAGCGCTTCACGATGGCGTTCGTCACGGTGCCCGCGGAGATCCTGAGCGGCCACGACATCGCCCAGACGATCCCGGTCCGCGACGAGTACGGCCGCGCGGTCGGCGGAATCGAGCTCGAGCCCACGCCGATCCCCGTCTACCTGACGCTCATCACCTCGATGTTCATGCACGGGAGCCTGATGCACCTGGCCGGGAACATGCTCTACCTCTGGATCTTCGGCGACAACCTGGAGAGCATCCTCGGACACGCGCGCTACCTGGTCTTCTATCTCCTGACGGGCGTCCTCGCGGGCCTGGCGCACGTGTTCGTGACGGCGTTCTTCGGGGCCAACCCGCTCATCCCGAGCCTCGGCGCGTCGGGGGCGATCTCGGGCGTGCTCGGCGGCTACATCGTCCTCTTCCCGCGGCGCCGCGTGAGGGTGATCTGGTTCTACCAGATGCTCGAGGTGCCGGCGATCCTCGCCATCGGCGTCTGGTTCCTCTTCCAGCTCATCAGCGGCGCCGGCTCGATCGGCGCCGAGGGGGGCGGCGTGGCCTACGGCGCGCATATCGGCGGTTTCCTCGCGGGAGTCTTCCTCGTCAAGATCTTCGCGATCCATCCGCCGGCGCCGGCGTACGGCCGCACCGTCTAGGCGTCTCCGGTCAGATTCTTCTCGAGAACGCGCTGCGTCTTGACGTCGGCGAAGCCTTCGCGCCGGTAGAAGCGCTGCGCGGCCTCGCGGATCACGTTCGTGCGCACCCGCAGCGCCCCGCAGCCGTTCTCGCGGGCCCACCGCGCCGCTTCCTCCACCAGCCGACGCCCGATTCCGCGCCCCCGACTTGCTTCGGCGACGACGAGCCCGGCGATCTCGGCCTGTCGGGCGGACTCGAAGATACGGGTCAGGCTGACCTGGATCCAGCCCGACGCGCGGCCGTCGGCCTCGGCGACGAGGAGCACGTGATCGGGGTGCCCGGCGATCTCGCCGAGGCGTTTCTCGGCTTCGTCCGCCGACATCGGGTAACCCAGCTCGGTCGAGAGCCGGGCGAGCTCTTCGCGGTCGGAGACGCGGGCGCGCCGAATTCGCTCACTCAAGATACTTGACGTAACGCAGCGTCTCGGCCGCGAAGCCGACATGCTCGTAGACCTCGCGCGCGTGGCGATTGCCCGCGAAGACGTTGAGCGTGAGACGGCGAAAGCCCCGGGCTTTCGACCAGGATTCGGCGGCCGCGAGAAGCGCGCTTCCCGCCCCGGTTCCCTGGGCGGATTTCGCGACGACCAGGATGCCGACGTGTCCGTGGGACTCTCCCGTGAAGTAGTCCACGGCCGCCTCGAGGAACGCGAAGCCGAGACGGCGTCCCGCCGCATCTTCCGCAAGCAGGAGAGTCTCCAGCGGGGACGGCGTGGCGAAGTGGCGCGCCAGAGTTCGGGTCTCGCCTTCGACGATCTCGCCGGCCGTGCGTCCTGGCGGCGGCCCGAACTCCCCGAGACGCTCGGCGGCCTCCATCACGAACGCGCGGTCGTCGGGACGGGCTTCGCGAACGCGGACCGACCCGGAGGTCATCCCCGCCGGACGGCTTTCCGGGACGCGATCCAGGTGGCGATCGTCTGGACGGCGAGGAAGACCAGGATCGCGCCGGCGACCCATCGGGCGAGCCAGCCGTACTCGGCCACCTTGCCCTGGTTGAGCCCCGGGAGTCCCCACAGCGCGTAGAACGCCAGGATCGAAAGAATCAGCGTTCCGAAGCCTCCGAAGAGGCCTCGCGCCTTTCGCGGAGGAGGCGTCGTCGCCGGAGCGTAGGAAACCGACGGCGCACGCGGAAGCTCCGCGCTCGGGCGCGCCGGCGGGGCCGTGCCCCCGACCTTGACGACGGCGAAGTCCTCGCCGTGACGGTACGCATGCCACATCTGGCCGCAGGAGCGGCAGCGATAGGTCGAGTGCGCTTCTCCGGGACGCGAGACGTCGATCAGGAGGGCGGCGAGCTCCGGAATCTCGCCCGCCGCGACGTGAAGGTATTCGGACTCCCGGCTGGCGCAACACGTGCGGGAACTGTTCATGGCCGTGTCCTCGCGTCGGGAGCAACGATATCGCTTTTCCCTTCGGTCAGCGTCAACCGTGCGCCGCCGGGAACGTCGGCGAGCGTCTGCACGGCTCCGTCGGGCCAGCGAATCTCGAGGGAATCGATCTTCGAAGCGCCGCCGAGCCCGAAGGTCAGGGTTTTCTCCGAAGCCGACAGGTACGACTGGCCGCCCGAGACTTGCTGGGTCAGCGTGCGTCCGCCGATCGAGGCCGTGACCTTCGCTCCGATCGCGTCGCGGTTGGACTTGCCGGCCCCGATCAGCCGCACGCGCACGCTTCGCCGCGGGTCGTTGACGGGATTGAGATAGATGCGCGCGGGCCCGCCGTTGTCGACGAGCACCACGTCGATGTCGCCGTCGCCGTCCAGGTCCGCGTAGGCGGCTCCCCGAGCCGCCAGCGGCTGCGCGAGGTCGCCGGAGCGCGGTCCGAGCCGGTCGAACCGGCCGTCGCCGAGGTTGCGATAGAGCGCCGGCGCCTGGCGGTAGGAGACGTCCTTCTGGACCTCCTGGACGGTGGGTTCGACGTGCCCGTTGGCCAGGAGAAGGTCCATTCGCCCGTCCAAGTCGGCGTCGAAAAACAGGACGCCGAACGTCAGGTCCAGAAGGGAGCTCGAGCCCACGCCGCTCTTCGGGGACTCGTCGAGGAAGACCTCGCCCGTCTCCGTCCAGTAGAGGGATTTGAGCTCGTTGGAAAAGTTTCCGATCGCGACGGCGAATCCCTTGCCGTTCTTGGTGTCGGCCCAGGCCGCGCCCATCGCGCCCCGGGAGCGTCCGGCCTCGTCCACGGCCACGCCCGCCGGGATGCCGACGTCCTCGAACCGCCCGTCGCCCAGGTTGCGGAAGAGGTTGTTGGGGGCGGTGTCGTTGGCGACGAGGATGTCGATGCGGCCGTCGCCGTCGAAGTCCCACGGCGCAACCCCGAGCGCCTTCTGGTTGGGATTGCCGACGCCGGCATGGTTGGTGACGTCCTCGAATCGGCCGTTGCCGCGGTTGCGGTAGAGGCGCGAGGGCGCGCCCGGGTAGCGCTCGGGCGTGCAGTACGACTTGGTCTTGCCGTCGAGCGTGCAGAACAGATCCTTCGCCGGGCTCCAGTCGACGTAACGGCAGACGAAGAGGTCGAGGAGCCCGTCGCCGTCGAAGTCGAGCCACGCCGAGGAGGTGCTCCACCCGTTGTCCCGCACGCCCGCCCGGTCGGCGACTTCCTCGAAGCGGCCCCCGAGATTGTGAAAGAGAAAATTGCGATTGAGCGCGGTGACGTAGATGTCGTCCCGGCCGTCGCCGTCGTAGTCGCCGACCGAGGCGCCCATGCCGTACATGACTCTCTCCAGCCCCGCTTCCCGCGTGACGTCGCGAAAGTGCGGCCGGCCTTCGGCGTCGTTGCCCTCGTTGCGGTACAGAGTGAGCGCGGACCTCTGGTCCTTCGCACGCGGGTCGCCCGGCCAGTAGGTGCCCGAAACGAAGAGGAGATCCGGACGCCCGTCGCCGTCGTAGTCGAGGATCGCGACGCCGCCTCCCATCGTCTCTGGCATCCACTTGCGGCCGGAGGCGCCGGTGACGTGCGTGAAGCGCACGCCGAGCTCCGCGGCTCTCTCGGCGAACGGGAGCGAGATGGCCGGCGTGGGCGCGGGCGTCGGCGACGGCGCCACCGCGGCTTTCTCGGCGCGGCGGCAGGCTTCGCCGGCGAGCGTGGCGAGGCAGAGGACGAGGACGGCGTCTCGGCGTCGCAAGGATCGGTTAAGGGACCGACGAGACCCGCGTCGCGGGCGCACGTTTGGTCTGCGTGGAAACGTAGGACCACTGCGCGCTCTCCGAGGGAACGGGCGGATGGGCGCGCGTCAAGTAGCCGTGATCAGTCTCGTAACCCTTCGGTCCCGTCCCCGCGACCCAGTCGGGAACGACCGCCGCCGGCGGCGTCGCCTCCGCGTGGACGTGAATCGGAAGCGACTCGCGATTGGCGTACGGATTCTCGAGCCGGAACTCTCCGGCGATCGCCCGGATGCTCTCGTCGTCCTTGTACTTGCGATAAGCGGCGTCGTGCGCGTCGGCGTTCTTGCGGTCGCCCTGCGCGCGATAGACGCGCATCAGGTTGTAGTGGGCGTTCAGGTCCTCGGGATCGATCGCGAGCGTGCGCGAGTAAGCGTCGATCGCCTTCGGAAAGTCGCCCGAGAGCCAGTAGACGAGGCCCAGGTTGTTCCAGGCCACGCGGTCCACCGGGAATTTCTCGAGCACCGCGCGCAGGTCGGTCTCGGCGTCTCCGAGGCGGCCCTCGTCCTTGGCCACGGTGGCGCGGAAGAACTGGGTCTTGCCCCAGCCCGGCCGGCGCTTCTCGACTTCCGCGAGCGACGCCTTCGCTTCGGCGAGGCGGCCCTCCGCGATCTCGGCGCGGGCTCGGTTCAGGGGACCGTCCGGCTTGTCCGGCGCGAGCTCCTCGACCTTCGTCCACGCCTTCGCCGCCCCTTTGAGGTCTCCCTGTAGGAAGAGGCCGATGCCGTAGTCGTTCCAGCGCAGCCAGAGCGGGTCGGAGTTGCCCCGAGGAGTGGCCACCCCCCTCACCCCGGCCCTCTCCCCCCGTTGGGGGGAGAGGGAGATGGGCAGCGTTACCGTGTCGCTCGCGAGCGTCGTGACCGGCAGAGACGGGTGCGCCTCGCCGAGCGAGAACGTCGTGTAGTCGCGGCTGAACTTTCGATAGTGCGTGCCGGCAGTCAGCGTGATCGCACCCGAAGCGTCGGCGGGGACGGTCATCCGGTAGTGGACGACACGCGCCGCGCCGGGCGCGATACCGTTGTTGTAGAGCGGAACCCGGATGTCCTGGGGCTGGCGGCGGTCCATGTGCCGTCCCGCCGGGTCGATGACCAGCGTCCAGAGACGGTCGGCGCCAGCGTCGAGGCGGCCGGTCTCGTCGAGCACGCCGCTTCGGAAAAACTTCCTGCCCGAGCCCTCGGCCTCGAGGGAGACCCAGGTCTCGTTGGAGTCCGCCGTGCCGTTGGTGTAGGGATGCCCGACGCCGCGCGTGCGGATGACGACCTCGACGTCGAGCGTCTCGCCCGGGAAGACCTCCGGAACCGGATCCTGCAGGACCAGCGTGTGCTCACCGCGCCGGATCGCGAAGAGGTCCACCGAGAGGACTTTGTTCTTGAGGAAGTCCTGGATCTGCTTCTGCGTCGCGGCGTCGCCCCGAATCGCGGGCAGCGCCGTGTTGGCGGCGGGGAAGACGTGGTCGTGGAGAAAGCCGCCGCGGTTTCCGAACTCGTCCGAGCGGTATGGCGGCAGGTGACAGTCGCGGCAGGCCTTAGCCTGGGGCGGATCGTAGAACGAGCGCACGGCGCGGCCCGACACGCCCGAGTCGTACCAGCTGTCGTAGTGGTCTTGCCCCCGCATCCAGCGGTAGGAGTTGAGCGCCGGGATCAGCGCGACCTTGTGGCACGTCGAGCAGAACTCGGGCGTGCGCATGAACGGCTTCATGAAGGTCTTGCGGTGGAGAGACGGCTCCATGCGGATGAGAAGCCGGTTGACCGCGCGCAGCGCCGCGTTGTCCGAGAAGGCGAACGGGTACTGCTTGGATTCCTCGATGACGTACGAACCGTTGCCCTTGACGTCCTTGACCTCCGCGATCGAGTGGCAGGACATGCAGGTCAGCCCCTGCTGGGCCTCCCAGGAGTCGTACGAGAAAGCCGCCTGCGTTGCCGCGCCCATCTGTCCCGTGAAAAGCACCACGGGATCGTGGCAGCCCGAGCACCACTTGGTCCGTTCGCGTCCGGCCTGATCGGCCATCAGCTCGACGCTCTTCCGGTAGAACGGGTTGTTGAACGATGAGAAGCGGTGCGCCGATCTCTCCCACTGGTGGAAGGAGTCCGGATGGCATTCCTTGCAGTAACCGTTGGCCGCGAGCTTCTTTCCGTCGAGGAGGCCCTGGTCGAACGTCTCGGAGGCGGAGGGATAGAAGACGGTGTCGCCATTGACGTTGACGATCCGTTTCGGCGGCTTCTCGAGCTTGGCCAGGACCGCCATCGCGCCGAGGAAGACCGCGACGGCGCCTCCCCAGGCGTAGAGCCTTCGGAATTGCAGTCGGTGCGTGTGCGCGCGCCGGTGGAGGATGAACGCCACCAGGGCCAGCGGCACCGAGGAGACGTGCAGGAGCCAGACGGCCCGGTTGTTCAGGGTGGCGCCGCGGAACGTCATGAAGAGGCCGGTGGAGACGCAGACGATCGCCAGCGTGAAGATGGCCAGACCCGCGTACTTGGCGCGCTTGTTCCACATCCGGATCATTCGCTTCGCATGGGTGACGGCGAAGACGAAGAAGGGAATCGCGATGAGCAGCCCCAGCGTCAGGTGCAGCAGGAGCATCGCGTAGAAAAACGCGGTATCCCGCGTGAAGGCCGAGATGAAGATCGAGTTGGCGGCGATCAGGCCGAGCGGAATCAGGAGGAGGCGATAGAGACGGCGCTGCCAGGGCTTCAGAACGCCGGGCCCGGAGGGCTTCGGAAAAGCCGCAGACATCGACGTTCTATTCTATGGGTTCGCCTCGCTTTGCGCCGGTATGTAAATCGCGTCGCCGGACGTGTTGTCGATCGCGGCGCCGTAGGCCAGGATGCGGCCGGAACCGGACACGACCTGCATGCGCAGGTAAACGTTGGACACGGGCACGCCATGGAGGAGGTCGGCGACACCCGCCTGGAACGACTGTCCGGCGCGCACGGTGTACAGCGCCGCGCCGAGCTCCTGGCCGGTGTCCCCGCTGACGGCCGCAACGCGGACGACCGCGTCCGCACCGGCGATCTCGGCGAACCCGAAGTTGGATCGGAATCCGGTGGCCGCCGTCGTGGATTCCAGCTGCAGGACGGCCGAGGTTCCGTCGCCGGCGCCGAACGCGCCGTCGGAGGGGAGGCCCGGGATCGAGAAGCCGAACGAGCCTCCGAACTTCACGACGTACGTCCGGCTCGAGACGGCCAGCCGAGCTCCCGGAGTCGGGTGGATCCGTAGCCCCGCGGCCGAGGGGTCGGCCAGCCCGAACTCGCTCGCGAGCACGTCCGAAAGCTCGAGCGTCTGTCCCGGCGCGAGCGTATGCGACGGGGCGGTGGCGGCGGCAGTCCCGGTGAGCACGCGCGGGAGCAGGGAGATCGCAAATCCGGCCGGCGCGGCGCCCACGTTGGTCACGTGGAGATCGGTGCGGAAGAAGTCGCCGTTGGCGCCTGAGGCATGCGAGGCCTGCGCGATGATCAGGTCTTCGCCGGGCGCGGACGGACGCACCGCCGACGCGAACACGCCGTCGCCGGTGGCGTCGTCGACGAACGTCGCGAACGGCGCGACGCGTCCGGCGCCTTCGACGACGGAGAAATCCAGCCGGAAGTTCGGCGTCGTCCCGAGACCGCGATCTCCGGCGATGTCGGTGATGAGCACGGTGCCGTTGGCCGGCGCGTCGCGCGTCGTTGTGGCGGCGAGCGTTCCGTCCTGTCGGAAGAGATCGATCCGGACCTCCACGGGCGCTCCGGCGACTTCCGTGAATCCGGCATTGGTGTGCGACCGCGGGCCCTTCGACAGTCCGTTGGCGGTGGCCGTCTCGCCGCCGGCGAGACCCTCAGCAGCGCGCACACCCGGCACGAACAGACCGAAGCTGCCGTTGTCCGAAGGCGTGTACGCGCGGCTCGTCAGGAGCACCGGCGTTCCGGAGCCGACCAGTGTGAGCTCTCCGATCGAGTCGGCGTAGCCGAACTCCGAGCCCACGAGATCGTTCAGCGCAAGCACGCGGCCGGGCGGGACGGTTCGGTTCGAGACGACCGCCTGCGCGCCGCTGCGACCCTGGGCGACGTAGAAGAGCGAGAAAGTCTGCTCCGTCGGAAGCGGGTTGTAGACCCGCGCGTCGGTCAAGAAGAGCTTCGAGCCCTGGACTCGGCCGACCAGCGGCAGCACCGCGGAGGATTCGGACGGGGGGATCGCGGCCGGCGGCTGGCCGGCGATCGGCCGGACGGCGAAGTTGCGAATGTGTCCGGAAACCGGAGCCGAATCGTCCGTGACCGTGAGCGTCCAGGTTCCATTGGCCTGCTTGCCCTGGAATGCGCCGAGGGACTGCGCGGCGGCGAGCGTCTTCCCGTAGACGCCGTTGATGGGCCGCTCCGGAGCGCCGGAGTGATCGTGCAGTCGGACCGAGGTTCCGTCGGGGCCCAGGAGGGCGACGGAGAGCTGGCGCGGATCGGCGTGATCGATCTCCACCACCGCCTGAACGCTCGCGAGCGTTCCCGTGAAGCCGGAGACCGTCGCCGTCGCCGTGGCCGAGCCGGTGCCGTCGGGGATCGCCACCGGCGTTCCGTCGAAGGCGGCGAAGGAAGCCGGCGTGGCCTGCACGGCGGCGAGCGCGTCGATGCGAGGCGTCAGGACGCCGCTCTTGGGATCCGAGACGGGGCGGCCCGTGGCCCGCAGAAGGCTTCCGACTTCCGCCGCACCGATGCCGGGCCGAGCCTGCTGCACGAGCGCAACGGTTCCGGACACCGATGGAGCCGCCGCGGAGGTGCCGTGGAACTGGCCGACCGAGCCGCCGAGCGTCGGAACGATCCAGAAGGCGCCGGGAGCCAGCAACGACAGGTCCGGTGCGGAGTTGGAGAAACAGACGACGGTGTCGGGACTGACCGGCGCGTCCGTGCACAGCGTGCCTCCGGCGCCTCCCTGCCAGGCCACGCTGGAGTAGCTGTCGGGATAAACGGCTCCGGCCGAGAGCGCGGTCGAGAGGCAAGCCGGTTCCGCGATCGCGTTGTCCAGGCCCTCGTTGCCGGCGGATGCGACGAACACCATGCCCGCCGCGTTGGCGGCCTGGACGGCCGTCGCGTATTGCGGTAGCGCGTCGTCGCAGTAGCCGTGATCGCGCCCGTCGGTCGGAATGCCTCCGAAGGACAGGTTGATCACACCGATGTCGTAGGCGTCGCGGTTCGTGACGGCCCAGTTGATCGCCGCCAGGATGTCGGAGTCCTGCGCCGTTTCGCAGGTTCCGGAGTGGACGATCTTGACGGCCACGATGTGCGCGCCCGGCGCCACGCCGGTCGGACCCGCGGCGACTGAAGCCACCGACGTGCCGTGTCCCTCGCAGTCCATCGGATCCGCGTCGCCGTCGCCCAGGTCCACGCCCCCCACGACTTTCGCGTTGGGAAACGCGGCGCCGCCGAGGCCGGCCACGGTGTAGTCCACGCCGGTGTCGAGAATGGCGATCGACCGGCCCGAGCCGTCGAAGCCGAGGGCGTTGACCGCGTCGCTGCGGATGAGCGTCTGGGCGGATTGGGGTGACGAGGACGGGTACGGATGCCGGGCGCGATCCAGCGTAATCCAACTCACGTCGGTGCGGCGGGCGAGGGAGAGGACCGCGTCGCGGGTCGCGCGCGCCGCCAGCACCGGGAAGTTCTCGTAGCGACGGCGCACCTGCAGTTTCTCGGCGCCGACTTCCCGCGCCAACCGATCCTGCGCGGCCAGGCGCTTCGCGCGGCGCTCGGTTTCTTTCCCGTCATGCGAAGCGGCGGCCTTTCCGTAGGGAATGCCGTCCCGCACGCCCACGATCACGTCGAAAGCCGCGTCTCCCCGCTCCAGCGCTGCGCGGACCGCGGCGTCGGCCCGGGGCGCTTGCTCGGCCGTGATGCGGAGCGCATCCGCCCTGTGCGCCCCGAAACACACCCCGGCGAGCAAAAGCGCGGCGAGGCGTTTTCGCATGCAGCCTGCAACAGTCGGGAATTGTGCAAATTCCGCTATCTTTGCCTCCGATGCGCGCGATTTTCGCCGACTGTCACGTGGGGCGCCGTCCGGGGGACGAGGGCCCGTTTCTGGAAGCTTTACAGACCGCGCGCCAGCGGGGTGCGACCGCCATCACATTGCTGGGCGACATTTTTCATTACTTCATCGCTCACCCGAAGTTCGAGACCCCCGCGATCTCCCGGTTCCTGGAGGTCGCGCGGGGGCTGTCGGCCGCGGGCGTGCCCGTGACCTACGTCGAGGGAAACCGGGATTTCTTCCTGCGGGGCAGCTATGCCGAGAGCGCGTTCGCCGCGGTGTGCGACGAGCAGACGTTCGAAGCCGGGGGCCGCCGTTTTCTCGCGACCCACGGGGATCTCTTGAACGAGAAAGACGTCCCGTACCGTTTCTGGCGGTTCCTGTCCAAGAACCCGGTCTCGCGGGCGGCGCTGAACTACTTCCCGAAGGAGGCGGCCAACCGCCTCGTCTGGAAGGTCGAAGCGCGGCTCTACCGCTCCAACTTCAAGCACAAGACGCGCCTGCCCGTGGAGTTCATCCGCGCGTTCGCCGAGAAGCGCTTCCGGCAGGGCATCGACGTCCTGCTGCTGGGCCACTTCCACAAGGCCTGGAGCGAGAACGTCGGCGCCGGGAGGGTCGAGATCCTGCCCGCGTTCGTGGAGGAGAAGCGCTGGATGGAGGTCCGGGACGACGGATCCACCGCGCTGGTGTCGCTCTGATTCCCCGGACTTCGGCGTGACGGAGTACCTCGCGATGCCGCCGGCGGAGATGCTCCGGGGCCGCGTGCGCGTGCCGTCCTCCAAGAGCGCGACCAATCGCGCTCTCGTCGCCGCCGCGCTGACGCCGTCGGCGGTGGAGATCCTCGATCCACTCGAGAGCGACGACACAGCGGCCCTGGCGCGATGCCTCGGCGCGATGGGAGCCTCGATCTTTCCGACGCGAAACGGGATCCGCGTCGCCGGCCCGCTCGCCGGCGATCCGGGGCGCGAGATCGTGCTCGACGCCGCAGACTCCGGCACCGCCGCGCGCTTCCTGGCCGCAGTCGCATCGGTCGTGCCCGGACGTTTCCTCCTGACCGGTTCGGCGCGGCTGCGGGAGCGCCCGATGCGGGAGCTCGTCGATGCTCTGCGGAGCGCGGGCGCGCGGATCTCCTATCGAGGCGCGGAGGGGTTTCTGCCGCTCGCAATCGAGGGGCGGGCGCTTCGGAGCTCCGAGATCACCGTCGACGGCTCGCGGTCGAGCCAGTTCGTGTCGGCCGTCCTCCTGGCGGGTCTCGCCGTCGACGGCGGCGTCACGGTGCGCGTGACGGGAACGCCCGTTTCGGCGCCGTACGTGGCGATGACCCTGGAGGCGCTGCGCGACCTCGGCCACGAGGTCCGTTCCGGAGAGACGTTCTCGGTCCGCCGCGGCCCACGCGCGGCGGCCAGCTACGAAGTGCCCGGAGACTACTCGTCGGCGATTCCGCTGCTGGCCGCGGTCGCGGCGGCCTCCGGCCAAGTCACGCTCGCGGGCCTGCGCCCGGGTTCCGGAGACGCCGACGCCGCCGCCCTTCCGGTGCTCGAGAGAATGGGACTCTCGATTCACACCGGGAGCGAGGGGCTCGAAGCCTCGGCCGAGCGCGCGGCACCCGCGAAGGTCGACGTCGACGCGAGGCAATTCCCGGACGCGGTGCCGGCTCTCGCGGCTCTCGCCGCGTTCGCGGAAGGGGCCAGCCGCTTCCGGGGGATCGCGCACCTTCGTCTGAAGGAGAGCGACCGTATCGCGGCGCTCGGGCAGCTTCTGCGCGCGGCCGGCGCCGAGGCGCGGGAGGACGCGGACGCCCTGACGGTCGTGGGACCCGCGCGCGGGGATGCAGCGCGCGTCCTTCCCACGTTCCGCGACCATCGCATGGCGATGGCCGCGGCGATTCTCGCGCAGCGCCTTCCCGGAATCCTGATCGAAGATCCCGACTGCGTCGCGAAGTCGTACCCAGGCTTCTTTCGCGATCTCGAAGGACTCCGCGTGCGGGGGCGCTGAGACTGCTTTCCGTCGCGACAATAGATGTGCAGGAGGCTTTGATCGACACACGTGCGGCCGCCGCGTGGCGCGTCCCTTGCCGAGCGGCGGCCGATCGCCGCGTGCCGAGAGAGATTCCTGGAGCTCCTCGCGCTCGAGCACGCGACGCTTCCGTCAATCGTCGACGTCGCGCGCGACGGCGACGCGCTCCTGCTGTTCCGCGCAACCGTCGGCGGACGTCCGGTCCTCGCGGGACAGGTCCCCGCCCGTTTTCGGGCCGCGCTTCTGCTCCAGGCGGCCGCCGCCGCGGCATTCTTCGCTTCCCGCGGCTTTCCTCTGCGTCCGGAGGAGCTCGCGGGCGCGAGCTGGGAAGCCGACGGAGGAGACGCCCGTCTCTGGATCCCGCGCGCCCCCGCGGATGAGACCGAGGCCGCGCCAGGATGCGCCGCGAGCCTCGCGGCCCTTCTCCCGGCGTTGTTTGGCGGCGGGGCGCGACCACGAGGCGTCGCGCGGGACCTGCTCTCGGCGCTCGAGGCTTCGGGAGCCGAGACGCGGCGCGGAGAGCACTGGGTGGCTGCCGTGCTGCGCGCGTTTCCGGAGCTTTCTCTCGACGCTGCGAGGCAAGCGCGCCGGAGATGCCTGGGAGTCGCCGACCCCGCGCTGACGTCTCCCCGGGCGCGCGCGCTCGTTCACAAGGCGCGGGCCCTCGTCTCGGGGCGCGACGCGCGGCTCTTCGAACCGGGAGTGTCGGCGTTTTCTCCGGGGGGCGCGCTGCGGCTGGATCCTCCGCCCTCCGGGCTTTCGGAAGCATGTCGCCGGCTGCGCGCGATCGCGGCCAACGGCGACGGCCGGGGAACCCTATGGGTCGCGGTGGAACCGGAGAGGTGGGATCCGATTTCGCGCCGCGCCTTCGAGACGGTGCGGCTCTCCCTTTCCGATCGCGTCGAGGCGATCCAGGTTGCCGCGAGGCCGCCACTGCCGGCGTCTCCGGCGGAGTGGCGTCGCGCGCTCTGGGCCCCGTGCGGGACGGCGGCCGCCGCGGTGCGCTTCTACGAATGGTTCGCGGCGCAGCCGATTGCCGCCGGCAAGGAAGCGCGCGAACGCATGCGCGGCGCTCTCGCATCCCCGGGCTGGGCGGCGTTCGTCATGGATCCGACCGGGGATGCGCCGCTGCCAGGGGGAGGCGCCGAGGCGTCCGCGCCTGCGGTGCGCGAGCGGCGCCGCGAGGCGAGCGAGGATCCGGCTCGCCGCATCGAGCGGCTTCTCGAAGTGCGAGACACGGCGCGCGCGCTCCGCGAGTCCGAGCGTTGGATCGCCGCCTTTCCGGATCGCCCGGTCGAGGCGTGGTTCGGCCTCGCGGCGAGGCTGGCGCCGGCCGTCGGCGGTGAGCGGCTTCCGCCCTGGCTCGAGGCGATCGAAGTCGAACGCGAGATCGCCGGCGGGCGGCCGTCCGATGCCCGCGAACGGATCGAAAAGCTGTCCCGCCGGACGGACGCCGCTCCGTCCATCCGGCGCCGCGCGGAACTGCGAACCGCCGAGGTCCTGTCGCTCCTGGGCCAGCCGTCGGAGGCGGGACGGCGCGCCGCGGCGTGGCGGAGATCGCACCCCGCGGCCCCGGCCTCCGAGAGCGTGCGGTCTCTTCGTCTGGGAGCCCTCGGTTTCTCGCGAGAAGGACGCGCGGACTGTGCGCTCGCGCTCCTCGACGAGGCCGACCGGATCGGAGCCGCTCTGCCGCAGGCGGAACGTCTCGAGACGAGCCTGGCGCGCAGCCGCGTGCTCGCGCTCGCGGGACGATTCGAAGAAGAGGCCCGGCTCTACGAGGAGCTGCGCCCGGCGGCGCTCGCGTCGGGCGACGAGCGGCTGGCGGCGCGCTTCCTGGCCCAGGAGGCGCGCGGCCTTCTCGACCGCCGAGAGCACGCGCGCGCAATCGTTCGGCTCGAGCAGGCGATCGAGATCGCGCGGGACGACCCGTCGGAGAGATGCGAGCTGCTCCTGGACCTCTCGGCGGCGCTCTACCATTCCGGAGAGACGCCGCGCTGCGAGCAGGCGATCGCGGAGGCGTTCGCGGGCGCGCAGGCGGCGGGCCGCGAGGACATCGCCCGGATCGCGCGCGCGAATCGCGTCGAGCTGCTCGTCAACCGCGGCTCGTGGGACGAGGCCGGCGCGGAGATCGCGTCTCTCGAAGCCTCGGCGCGCGACGACGCAGACGACCTGCGCCTTCTCGTCGCACTTCACCATCGCGGACGTCTGGCGCTCCGGCGAGGCTTTCTGGATCGCGCCGCCCGCGACAATGCCGAGGCCCGGCGGCTCGCCGCGGCGCTCGGCGACCGGCTGGAGATCGGAGAGCTCGCCCTGGAGGAGGGAGACCGCCTCGTCTACGAGGGCGATCGGGAAGGCGCGCGCCGGGCCTTCGAAGCGGCCGCATCGGCGCCGGCGGACCGCAGCGAGCGCGACTTACTCGCGAGGCTTCGGCTGGAGGAGCTTTCGTGGCCAACACACGACGGGCCTCCCGCCGAGCGGCTCGCGGAGCTCGAGTCGCGATTCCGAGAGCGCCCGTATGAGGCCGCGGAGACGGCCTCGCGCTGGCTGCGTCTTTTCGGCGATTCGGGTGTCCCGCGCGACATCGCGGAGCGCGCCGAACGGATACTGCGCGAATCGGGAGGGGGAGAGCTGGCCGACCGCGTCTTCGGCCGGCGCCTTCCGGCGCTGGATGGAGACAGTCTGCGCGAGATCCGCGCCGCCGTCTCCCGAGCGGTCCACGGCGAGCCCTCGGCTTCGCCGCGGTCGCTGGCTTCTCTCGGAATCGACGGCCTCGCCATCCGGGACTCCGCCGGGCGCCTCGTCGCGTGTGTCGGGGCAGAGCCGCCGGAGTCGGCCGCCTGGCGTCCGCTCGAGGCGGGACGAGCGCGCTACGCGATGGCGCTCTGGCCGAAGGCCGGAGAAGACGTCTTCGCGACAATCGGGCTGCTGCTCGAGACGCTTCTCTATCGCGCGGCCGACGAGCCCGAGCCGACAGACTTTTCCGCCGGCTGGAAGCAGGTCGGCATCGTCACGGCGGACGCCTCGATGGAGGAGCCGTACCGGCGCCTCGTCCGCCTGGCCCCTCAGCCCGTGACGGTTCTGGTGCTCGGCGAATCGGGCTCGGGCAAGGAAGCCGCGGCTCGCGCGCTCCACCGCCTCTCGCCGCGCTCGGCGGGGCCCTTCGTAGCGATCAACGTTCCGGCCATTCCCGAGGCTCTGCTGGAGAGCGAGCTCTTCGGCCACGCGCGGGGCGCCTTCTCGGGAGCCGACCGCGAGCGGCGAGGCCTGCTCGAGGAGGCGTCGGGCGGCACGGTGTTCTTCGACGAGATCGGAGACCTCGCGCCGCCCCTCCAGTCCAAGCTGCTGCGCGCTCTCCAGGAAAAGGAGATCCGGCGCGTCGGCGAGAACCGCGCGCGGCCTTTCGACGCGAGAGTCGTCTCTGCGACCTCGCGGGATCTGGGCCGGGAGGTGGAGGCCGGACGCTTTCGCGAGGATCTCTTCTACCGGATCCACGTCGCGCTGCTGCGGCTGCCGCCGCTGCGCGAGCGAGGCAGAGACGCGCTTCTTCTGGCCCGGCACTTTCTCGAACGCTATGCCCGCGAATACGGGCGCGGGTCGATCGCGCTGGCCCCGGAAGTGGCCGCCGCGATTGGCGCTTATCCCTGGCCCGGCAACGTGCGCGAGCTGCAGAACGCGATGTCCCAGGCGGCGGCGCTTTGCGATCCCGGCGGAGCCGTCGGCCTGACTCTTCTGCCCCGCGAGGTCGCGGGCGCGGGCCGGACCCGCGAGCGGGACGGCCAGGACTACCGCGCTCGCGTCGACGCCCATCGGCGGGACCTGATCGCCGACGCCCTCGACCGTGCCGGCGGAAACCGCACCCGCGCGGCGCGCGACCTGGGCCTCTCGCGCCAGGCGCTCCACTACCTGATCCGTGAGCTGCGGGTGGGAGTGCGCAACGGCCGCCCCTGACGGCGGCTCTATACTCTGCCCTCCGTGATCTCGCTGCTCGACATCGTCGGTCCCGTGATGGTCGGACCGTCTTCGTCGCACACCGCCGGGGCGTGCAGGCTGGCGCGGGTCGCGCGGGCGCTCCTCGAGGAAGAGCCGCGGGAGGCGCGGTTCGAGCTTCACTCCGCCTTCGCCAAGACGATGCGCGGCCACGGTACCGACCGCGCGCTCGCCGCGGGCACCCTCGGGATGGAGGTGGACGATCCGAGGCTCAAGGACGCTCTGGAAATCGCCCGCGAGGGCGGCCTCGTTTTTGCGTTCAAGCCGAAGAACATGGGCCCCGAGGCGCACCCCAACAGCGTGGCCATCCACCTGAAGGGAGACTCGCGGTCCCTGTCGGTTCTGGGTGCGTCGATCGGCGGGGGCATGATCGAGATTCGCGAGGTCGACGGGTTTCCGGTCGCGCTCTCGGCCCGGCATCCGTGTGTCCTCCTGTTCTACGAGGACCGCCCTGGAATGGTGATGCGGGCCTCCGAGATCATCGGACGGCGCGGCATCAACATCGCCTCTATGGAGGTCCTCCGGCGAGGCAAGGGGGATGAGGCGTTCATGCGCGTGGACCTGGATGCGCCCCTCCCTCCGGAAGACGTCGAAGCGTTGAAGCGGATTCCCGGTGTGCGCCGCGTGCACGTGCTCGACCGCGTGGCCGGCGGAGCGCCGATTACATAAAAGACCTGGAGAAACCATGAGCTCTCTCAACACGTTCGCCGAGCTTCTCGAGACCGCCGAACGGACTGGGCTTCCCCTCGACGCGATCTTTCTGGACCAGGAGGCGTCGGAGCGGGAGCTGCCGCGCGAGCGGGTCTTCCAGACCTTCCGGGAACGCTGGGCCGTCATGAAGGATTCGGTCAGGCGGGGACTCGCCGGAGGCCGCTCCTTTTCGGGCCTGGTGGGCGGCGATGCGCGGAAGGTCATCGAGTTCACGCGGGGTGGCGACATCGCCGGCGGCCACCTGGTGGCGCGCGCGATCGCCTACTCGATCGCGGTCCTCGAGGAGAACTCCCGGATGGGCATCATCGTCGCGGCGCCGACGGCGGGAGCGGCCGGCATGGTGCCGGGAACCCTTCTCGCGATCTCCGAGGAGAAGGGCTTCGACGACGAGTTCGCGGCGAGGGGACTGGTCGTGGCGGGCGGCTTCGGGGCTCTCGTGGCGGCGAAGGCCGAGCTCTCGGGCGCCGCCGGCGGTTGCCAGGCCGAACAGGGTGTGGGCGCGTCCATGGCGGCGGGTGCTTTGACGTTCCTCCTCGGCGGCACGCCGCGCGCGTCGGTGCATGCGGCGGCGTTGACGCTCCAGAACACTCTGGGCCTCGCGTGCGACCCGGTGGCGGGCCTGGTCGAGGTTCCGTGCGTCGTCCGCAACGGGTTCACGGCGATGCTGGCGCTGGCCGGCGCCCAGACGGCGCTGGCGGGTGTGGAGAGCGTGATCCCGATGGACGAGGTCGTGGAGGCGATGGTCAAGATCGGCGAGGCGATGCCGCGGTCGCTGAAGGAGACGGCGGACGGCGGACTCGCGATGACGCCCACGGGGTGTCGCATCCGCAACGAGCTCTACCAGATCCGGTGAGCGTGGCGCGGCTGCGCCCTTCGTGGGCGCTGTTGCTCGCCGGCGCGTGCGTCCTCTGTTACGCCAACGGCCTGACGGGCGACTTCACCTACGACGACAAGGCGATCGTCCGCGACAACTTTCGCATCCGCTCCATCAGCCGAGTCGGCGACATCTTCACGACGCAGTATTTCGGCGGGCCGCGCGGCACCGGCACGGCGTATCGGCCGATCCTGCTGCTGTCCTTCGCAGTCCAGTGGTGGATCCATGGGCCGGCCCCCGTGCCGTTTCACGTCGTCAACGTTCTCCTGCACGTCGCCGCGACGCTCCTCCTGGCGAGACTGTTCCTCCGGGTCGGAATCCCGCCGCCTTCGGCGGTCGGCGCCGCGCTGATCTTCGCGGTGCATCCGCTGCACGTCGAGGCCGTCACGTCGATCGTCGGGCGCGGCGAGACTTTGGCGGCGGTCCTGGCCCTCTCCTGCATCCTGCTCGCCCTGCGCTGGGCGGACGGGGGAAGGCGCCGGGGCCGGGCGCTCGCGGCCTCTCTCTTCGCCTACCTGCTCGCGAACCTGACCAAGGAGAGCGCCGCGGTCGTTCCCGCGCTCGTCTTCCTCTTTCTGGCCTGGTCGGCCGAGGGAGGACTCGGCGCGCGACTCCGTGCCGCCTGGAGACGGGGACTTCCCTTCTATGGCGCATCGGCGATCGTCTTGGTCGGAGTCTTCGCTCTGCGGGCGGCGATTCTGGGCGGAGCGCTGCGGAGCAAGAACACGGGGATCTTCCAGCTCGAAAACCCTCTGGCCCCTCTGTCGCCCGTAGCCCGCGCCGCCAACGCCTCCGCGATCTTCTTCCGCTACCTGGGCAGGCTCGTACTGCCTGTGAGGTTGTCGGCGGACGAGTCGGCGTGGTCGCTTCTGGTTCTGACGCCTCATCAACTGCTCTTCCTCGCGGCGCCCGCGCTGCTGGCCGCGCTGTGCGCCGCGGCGGTGTGGCGGCTGCGCGACCGGTCGGTTGCGGCGGTGGGCCTGCTGTTCTTTGTTCTCGCGGCGCTGCCGGCGTCGAACATCCTCTTTCCGACCGGCACGATCTTCGCCGAGCGGCTCATGTACCTGCCGTCGGCGGGCTTCTGTCTCATCGCGGGAGCGGCGGTCGTCGGCGCCGCCGGACGATTCGCCGAGGTGCCGCTCTCCCGGCTGTCCGCCCTCACCGCGCTCGCGATCGCGCTCGGCGCGCGAGCCGTCATTCGGAACACGATCTGGGACAGCGATCTCGCCCTGTTTGCGAACCTGGTGCGCGAGTCGCCCGCCAGCGCGAAGGCGCACTACGACTATGCCTATGCGTCGGCCGAGACCGGCGAGACCCGTAAGGCGCTCGAGCACTACGCACGCGCGACGGAGATCTTTCCCCGGTACTGGGACGCCTGGGCCGGTCAGGGCCGGATGCGGCGGGCGCTCGGCGACCTCGAGGGCGCCGAGGAGGACTACGCGCAGGCGCTGCGCTGCAATCCGACGTACGAGAACGGCTTTTTCGGGCTCGGGCTCGTGCGCGAGGAGAGGGGCGATACCGCGGGCGCGGAAGAGGCGTACCGCAAGGGCATCGCCTCCAATCCGAAGTCGTTCCCTCTGGCCTACCGGCTGGCGATCGTTCTTTCCGTCCAGGGGCGCCCGCAGGCGCGGCACGCCTGGCACCGTGCGCTCGCTCTCGCGCCCGACTCGAAGGCGGCGCAGCGCGGGTACGCCGAGTGGCTGGCGAGGAGCAAAGAGTCCCAAGTCCCAAGTTCCAAGTCCCAGGTCGAAGATTCCAGACCTGGGACCTGAGACCTGGGACTGCCGTACGCTGGCTAGTGCACCCGGTGATCCGGCGGCAGGGGATCCGGCGGCAGTCGGTGGGCGTCTTCCGAACGGCGTTCGCTGATCGCCCGTCGGCGCGCGGCGCGCTCGGCGACGCGGGGATGGCGGCGGTGATACACGCGCAGGAGGCTCCGCAGCACGACATAGGACACGAGCGCCGTGGCGACCGCGAGCAGCGTCGTCCCCACGAGAAACGCGGCCAGGCGCGGGCCGAAGCCCGGGCCCCGGAACGCGATCCAGAAGTCTTCGTGCAGGATCCGCTGCCAGTGCAGCGGCACCACTCGCGTCGAGGAGTAGCCCAGGAGCGCGCGGCCGACGCGATAGCCGGCTGCGAAGAAGGGGGGAAGCGTCCACGGGTTTCCGACGAGGGAGCCGAGAACCGTGTCGAGTTTGTTCAAGCGGAAAGCGAAAGCCAGGACGATCGCGAGGATGAAGTGGAAGCCGATGAATGGAGACAGGCCCACGCCCACGCCCAGGGCCACGGCCGCGGCCACGCGCTCGGGCGTCTGCTCGCGGCCCATCAGATCCAGCAGCAGCTTCAGGCTTCGCCGCTTGAGCGAGCGCCGGTAGCGGCGCCCGGTGACCGGGCTCTTGTTCCCGGCTGTCCCGCTCACCGCGCCTTCTCCAGATGATCGTGGCCGCGATCGGCGATCTCGCGCTCCCCGCCGCGGGAGACGAGCGCCGCGCCCTTTCCGGGGACGACGTGTCCGATCCGGGTGATCGAAACGCCGAAGGCCTCGGGGCGGTCTTCCAGCCGCTCGGCGCACGCCGGTGAGGCGGTGAAGAGAAGCTCGTAGTCGTCGCCGCCCGAGACCGCGAGCTCCACCGGGTCGAGCTCCTCCATCTCCGAGAAGGATATGAGAGGACGGGACAGAGGGAGCCGGTCTTCTTCGAGAAGGAGACGTACCCCCGAGGCGCGAGCGAGGCGTCCCGCGTCCACTCCCAGGCCGTCCGAGACGTCGATCGCCGCCGTCGCGAGGCCCTCGGCGGCGAGGCCGCGCCCGAGGGAAACGCGGGGAGCCGGATCCTGGAAGGCGGCCAGCAGCCGCTGCTGGTGCTCGGCCGAGAGCTCCGGAAACCGCGGTTCGTCCTCGCCGCTGGCCCGCGAGAACGCGGCGATCGTCTGCGCCAGCCGCAGGCCGGCGGCGGCGTCACCCGGATGACCCGAGACGAAGACGACGTCCCCGGGCCGCGCACCCGAACGGGTCAGGGAAGACGGCGCGGGGCGCCCCCACGCCGCCACCGAGACGATCGCCTGTCCGGCGTCAGAGAGGTCGCCTCCGGCCAGATGCGCGCCGAACTCCGAGCCGCGCTCGATCGCTCCGCGCGCGACCGCCAGCGGGAATTCGTCCCCGCGTTCCGCCGGGAACCCGATCGCGAGGAGGAAGAACGCCGGCTCCGCTCCCATCGCGGCCAGATCCGAGAGGTTGACCGCGACGGCGCGACGGCCCAGCCGCCGGGGATCCTCGCCCGGCAGGAAGTCCACGCCCTCGACGAGGAGGTCCGTCGTCGCCGCGAGGATTTCCTCCGGCCAGGCGATGAGCGCGGCGTCGTCGCCGGGACCGAGGAGGACGCCCTCGGCGCGGGGCAGCAGGGCGCGCAGCTTTTCGACGAAACGGTCTTCCGGCTTCACGCGCGCGGGGACGCGGGCGCCCTCCGCCGGGACGGGCCCGACACGGGGATCTCCCGGCCCGGCGTCTCGTTCCGGTCGTCGCTCTTCTCCGCCTCGGCGATCACCTCGGTTTCGGGCGGGAGCAGAGCGATCGACAGGACTTCCTCCATGTTGTCGACGTAGCGGAACGTGATGCCGTGCACGATGCGCGACGAGATCTGGAGGACGTCGCGGCGATTCATCCGGGGCAGGATGATCGTCGTGATCCGGGCGGCCCGAGCCGCGAGGACTTTCTCCTTGACCCCGCCGATCGGCAGGACCTCGCCGCGCAGCGTGATCTCGCCCGTCATCGCCACGTCCCGCCGGGCTTTCCTCTGCGTGAAGGCCGAGATCATCGCGGTGGCGATCGTGATGCCGGCGGATGGCCCGTCCTTCGGAATCGCGCCCTCCGGCACGTGGACGTGGACGTCGTGCGTCTCGAAGTAGTCGTGCGGAATGTTCAGCTCCGAGGCGTGGGCGCGGGCGTAGGACATCGCGGCCTGCGCGGACTCTTTCATCACGTCGCCGAGCTGGCCCGTCAGGCGCAGTCCGCCCTTGCCGCGAACCGCCAGGGCCTCGACGAAGAGGATGTCGCCGCCCACGGAGGTCCAGGCCAGCCCCGTGGCCACGCCGACCTGGTCCTTCTTGAGCTGCTCGTCGCGGAAGTGCTTGACGGGACCGAGCATCTTCTCGACCGACGCCGCGCTGATGCGGTACTTGCGGCCCTTGCCCTTGGCGACCGAGACCGCGACCTTGCGGCAGACCGCGCCGATCTCGCGCTCGAGGTTGCGTAGGCCGGCCTCGCGCGTGTACGCCTCGATGATCTTCTCGATGCCCGAGTCGGTGAACTCGATCGAGGCGTCGGTGATGCCGTTCTCCTCCATCTGCTTGGGGATCAGGTGCCGCCGCGCGATCGCCTTCTTTTCCTCGAGCGTGTAGCCGGAGAGGCGAATGACCTCCATCCGGTCGAGGAACGCGGGCTGGATCGGATCGAGCACGTTGGCCGTTGCGATGAACAGGACCTTCGAGAGGTCGTAGGGCACCGACAGGTAGTGGTCGCGGAAGGAGAAATTCTGCTCGGGGTCCAGCACCTCGAGCAGGGCCGCCGAGGGATCGCCACGGTAGTCTGCGCCGATCTTGTCGATCTCATCGAGCATGAAGACGGGGTTGGAAGTGCCGGCCTGGTGGATCCCCTGGATGATCCGGCCCGGCATCGCCCCCACGTAGGTGCGCCGGTGGCCGCGGATCTCGGCCTCGTCGCGCACGCCTCCGAGCGACAGGCGCACGAACTTGCGGTCGAGCGCCCGCGCGATCGACCGTCCCAGCGACGTCTTGCCGACGCCGGGCGGGCCGACGAAACACAGAATCGGGCCCTTGAGGCTCTGTTTCAGGGCGTGCACGGCGAGAAACTCGAGGATGCGCTCCTTGACCTTCTCGATGTCGTAGTGGTCCTCGTCCAGGATCTTGCGCGCCCGATCGATGTCCTTGGAGTCCTCCGACGTCATGCTCCAGGGCAGACCCGTCATCCAGTCGAGGTAGGTCCGGATGATCGCCGTCTCGGCCGAGTCGGGGTGGCTCCGTTCGAGGCGCTTGATCTGTTTCTCGATCTCGGCGGCCGCTTCCTGCGGGATCTTCTTATCGTTGATGACCCGGCGGTAGGCATCGAGCTCCTCCGAGATCTCCTCGCCCTCGCCCAGCTCCTGCTGGATCGCGCGCAGCTGTTGCCGCAGGTAGTACTCCCGCTGCGACTTGTCCATCTCGCCCCGCGCCTGTGTCGAGATCTCCTGCTGCATCGTCAGCACGGTGATCTCCTTGGCGAGGCTGTCGTTGACCAGGCGCAGGCGCGCGATCGGGTCCGTGGACTCCAGGATCTTCTGCGCTTCCTCCAGCTTCAGGTCGAGGTTGGAGGCGGCCAGATCCGCCAGGCGGGCCGGATCGTCGAGGTTCCCCGCGATGACCATGACCTCGGGCGAGATGTTCTTTCCCAGGGAGACGGACTTCTCCAGGTTCTGCTTGACGCTGCGCAGCAGGGCTTCGTGCTCGGGGGGAAGCTCCTCGGGCGACTCGGATTCCTCCAGCCGCGTGATCTTGGCCTTGAGAAACGGCTCCTCGGAGAGGACCGAATCCAGCCGGGCGCGCGAGAGACCCTGGACGAGGAGGCGGATGCGCCCGTCGGGCAGCTTGAGCATCCGCATGATCGCGGCCACCGTGCCCACGGGGTAGAGGTCTTCGGGCTTGGGCGTGTCGTTCTGGGCGTCGCGCTGCGCGACGAGCATGATGATGCGCTGTTCCGCCAGGGCGGCGTCCACGGCGTTGATGGACTTCTCGCGCGAAACCGAGAGGGGCAGGATGATGTAGGGAAAGACCACGACGTCCTTGAGGGGCAGGACGGGAAGGATGTCGGGAATCGGGAGATCGGCGTCCCGTTCGGTCGCGACCTCCTTCTCTTTCTCCTTCTCTTCGACCTCGGCCATAGGTTACGGCTACTCCTCCACCTCGGCGGCGGCCGGGGCCACGGGGATCTCGATCTCCTTCTCGCGCATGTCGGGAACGCGGGGGAGAAAGATCTCCAGCAAACCGTGCTTCATCGCCGTCCGGGCCAGGTGCGAGTTGACGGGACGGGGAAGCGCCACGGACTTGACGAATCCGCCGAAGTACCGCTCCATGCAGAAGAAGCGGATTCCTTCGCGCGACCGGATCTTCCCCTTCTTGGAGCCTCGGATCATCAGGACGCGTCCCCGGATCGTGATCCGCACGTCCCCGGGCTCGACCCCCGGCAGCTCGACGAGAACGCGGATCGTGTCGCCGTCGTCGAGCACGTCCACGTTCGGGTCCCAGGAGGAAGCCGGGGCTCCTCCCTTGTTGTTGTTCTCGACGAAGGTCGCGAACATCCGGTTGAGCTCGCTCTGGAGTCGCGACAGCTCGACCATCGGGCCGTAAAAACGGGCGGTGCGCTTCACCATGAGCGGCTCGCCCTCACGGCGTCACCTTTTCCCCTCGGCCGATCAGGTTTTTCAGCTCGTGGAGGAACTCGTCGACGTCCTCGAACTTCCGGTAGACGGATGCGAAGCGGACGTATGCGACCTTGTCGAGCTCGCGGAGCCGGTCCATGACGATCGCGCCCACGCGGGACGTGGCGATCTCGCGCTCCTCGGCATCGTGGAGCAAGGACTCGACCTCGTCCACGATCTTGTCGAGCTCGACCGGGGAGACCGGCCTCTTCTCGCACGCCTTGACGAGTCCGGTCCGCAGCTTGTTGCGGTCGAACCGCTCCCGGCGGCCGTCGTTCTTGACGACCATGTAGGGAATCTCTTCGATCGTTTCGTAGGAGGTGAAGCGCCGGCCGCAGGCGGTGCACTCCCGCCGCCGACGGATGACCTCGCCTTCGCGGCTCTCGCGCGAGTCCACGACCCGGTCGTCGACCGCCGCGCAGAAGGGGCATTTCACGCCGTCAAGAGTATCGCTTTTTGGCCGGCGTCTCCGGTGACGCGGCTCTCGCGGCTTCCAGATCGCGCTTGCGCAGGGGGTTGGTTGCGACGAGGGCGAAGCCCACGAGGGAGATCGGCAAGAAGGATACGGCGTGCGCCAGGATCGCGACACCCGTGGCCGTCGCGACGGGGACTCCAAAGATGTCCGTCAGCGCGAATTGCACCGCGGCGTGGTAGCCGCCGAGTCCCCCGGGCGTGGGCACGGCGAGTCCGAGGACTGCGGCCGTCGTGACGACATAGGCGGCGGAGAGCGGCAGCGCGAGTCCGAACGCGCGCATGGTGCACCAGACCTGGACGTTGATGACGAACCACATGCCCAGCGAGCCCAAGCCGACCAGCACGAGCAGGCGCGGACTCCTCAAAGACGCGAAGCCGTCCAGGAACGTGTGCGCGATCCGCATCGCGGGGCCGCGGGCCTTCTCGGGCAGGAGCCGGAACAGCCGTTCGAGAAGACGCTCGGTGGTCTCGCGCCAGACCACCGCGAAGAGAGCCACCGCGACGGCGGCGAGAGCGGCCGCGGCGGCGACCCAGCGCAGCCGCCCCGCCGAAAACGAGCCGACGGTCCCGGAAGAACCGGCCAGGGCGAGTCCCAGGAAGAAGAGCTGCGCCAGCGCATCCAGCACGCGCTCGAACACGATCGAGGCCAGCAGCGCCGAGAAGGGAAGTCCCTCCTCGTGAGCGAGAAGCGCGGGCCGAATGACCTCGCCCGCGCGCGCCGGAAGCACCGTGTTCGCGGCGAAGCCCACGGCGGTGGCCCGGAACGACGGAAAGAACGGGACGCGCCCGACGGGCCGCAGGATCCAGATCCAGCGCAGCGCGCGCAGCACGAAGACGAGCAGAGAGATCGCCACGCTCGCCGCGAGGTACGCGGGCGAGGCCGAAGCGATGACGCGTCCGATGTCGTGGAGGGAGACGCGCGACAGAAACCAGGCGACCAGGCCGGCCGCCAGAACGATCGATATCGCCGCCTGGACGCGGCGGGATTTCAGCAACTCGCGCATTCGGTGACGAGGATCACGCCATCGAGAGCCGGAGGGCCGCCGCGCGCGAAAGTGCGCCACGCGAAACGCGACAGCTCGACGTGCACTTCCACGGTTGTAGCATTTCAGGGCCCTGTTTGCCTAAAAAAATGAGGTCAAGAACTGATACCGCTTGACTTTCAGGCACACTAACCACATTCTTTTCTTAAATTTTCGGGGAGGAATGCATGGTTAGGAAGGCCCGGCTTCTGGCGCTTCTCGTCGCCTCGGTCTGCTTGCTGGCGAAACACGCCGATGCGCAGCCGATCGGCGGCATCGACTATCCGGCAGATGGCCAGACGGTCTCGGGCATCGTGCGCGTCTCCGGCTTCGTGCTCGACTTCAACGGGGTCGACAAGATCGAGCTGCTCGTGGACGGAGTGGCCGTCAACCGCGCGGACATGAGTCTGCCGCGCCCCGACGTGTTGGAGATCTTTCCGACCTACGTCAACAGCGCGACGCCGCAGCCCGGATTCCTGACGTCGTTCCTGGCGCGGGGCGTCTATGACGACGGCCCGCACTCCATCGCCATCCGCGTGACCGAGTCGGCGACGCAGGCGCAATTCGTCGTCAGCACGATCAACGTCGTCGTCGACAGCTCGGCCAACCAGGCGCCCTTCGGCTTCATCGACATTCCGGGTCCGACGGGACTCGAGGGAGCCAACGGCTCCTTCCCGGTCGTCGGCTGGGCGATCGACGACGTGGATATCGACCACATCGATTTCCTCGTGGACGGACAGATCGTCGCCGGCGCCGTCGGTCGCGGGGAGCCGTCGACCGCCATCTACGGTACCCAGCGGCCGGACGTGCAGGCCGCGTTCCCGGACGTTCCGAACTCGCTGTTCTCCGGATTCCTGGCGAACATCGACACCACGGCGCTGCTCAACGGCCTTCACGTGATCTCGGTCAACGCCACGGACTCCGAGGGGGCTTCCCGGGAGCTCGGCCATCGGACGGTGCAGGTCATCAACAACGGCCAGAATCTCCCGCCGTTCGGACAGATCGACTTCCCGCTCGACAAGGCCTCTCTTTTCTGCAGCGGCGCCACGGGAGGCTTCCCGTCGCCCTGCACTCCGGACATCTGCTCCCCGGCGCTCTTCAACGTCGTCATCGGGTGGGCCCTGGACGTGGGCTCGTCTCTCGATCGCGGGCAAGTCTCCTATCTGGAGCTGCTGCTGGACGGACAGATCGTCGCCAACACCCGCAGCGACTGCGTCCAGGTCAACGGCGCGCTGACCAACTGCTATGGCATCAACCGGCCCGACGTGGCCCGTCTCTATTCGGGTTACGTCAACGCCGACAACGCCGGTTTCAACTTCTCCTTCTTCCTGGGGAGAAACGAGACCAACGGCGTCATCCAGATCCTGTCGCCTCGCTCCTCGAGCGGCTTCCCCGAGCTCGTCGGCTTCACGACGCCCGGGAAGCACACGCTGGCCATCCGTGCCGGCGACGAGGAGGAGACGGTCACGCAGTTCGGCGCGATGTCCGTGGACATCCTCTGTGACCTCGTCGGCGGCGATCAGCCGGCCTTCGGCTACATCGACCAGCCGACGGACTACGAGTTCATCAACGGGATCTTCGAGGTCGTCGGCTGGGCGACCGACTTCCAGGGCGTCTCGCGCGTCGAGGTCGACGTGGACGGCCAGGTGGTCGGAATCGCGACCTATCCGCTGAATCGGCCCGACGTGCCGGCCAACGACTTCCGCGTGCTGACGCCGCTGGTCGGGTTCGGGTTCCCGCTCGATACCACGGCGCTGTCGGACACGCCCCATGACCTGGTCATCTACGTCGTCGATCGCGACGGGAACCGGACCGAGATCGGCCGCCGCAAGTTCGTGGTCAACAACAACGTGGCCACGCACAACTAAGAATCCGCGGGGATCACCCCGAGAAACCATCGCCCCGCCGAAAGGCGGGGTAATTTTTTCCGTCGCCTTCACTTGCTCCGGGGTCTGGCTGCGCCACCGGCTGGCGGCTCGCGGGACGGCGCTCGACCGCCAGCCTGACCCCCTCGCTGCGTTCCGGCTCCCGCGGCGCGAGGTTCCTCCGCTCGGTTACTTCGCGGAGACCCCTCGCGCCGCGAACGGATGGAACAGCGCCGCGAGAACTCCCTCTCCCCGGGCGGGGGGAGAGGGCAGGGGTGAGGGGGGGTATCCTTCCGGCCAACGCATGACGCCCGAAGAAAACGAGCTTCTCACCCGCGTCGGCCCGGGGACGCCGATGGGGGAGCTGCTCCGGCGGTACTGGATGCCGCTTCTGGAGTCCGATGAGCTGGGACCGCCCGACGGTCCACCGCGGCGCGTTCGGCTGCTCGGCGAGAACCTGGTGGTCTTTCGCGACTCGGGCGGCCGGGCCGGCCTGCTCGAGGAGCGCTGTCCGCACCGCGGAGCCTCGCTCTTCTTCGGCCGGAACGAAGAGGGCGGGCTCCGCTGTGTCTACCACGGCTGGAAGTTCGATGCCGAGGGAGGCTGCCTGGAGACGCCGACCGAACCGTCCTCGAGCTTCGGCCGGGGGGTGCGGGCGCGGGCCTATCCGTGCGCCGAGCGAAGCGGCGTCGTCTGGGCCTATCTGGGCCCCGCCGCCGAAGCCCCGCCGCTGCCCGATCTCGGCTGGGCGGTCGTCGCTCCGGAGCGCCGGTCGACGCTGACCTATTTGCGCGCGTGCAACTGGCTTCAGGCGCTCGAGGGCGATGTCGATACGGCTCACCTCGGCTGGCTCCACGCCCGCGTGGACGAGACGGGCCGCCGGCGCCTTCCGGCGCGAGCCGACGATCCGCACCGGGACAAAGTCGCCGAGGACCTGTCGCCCGTGCTCTCGGTGGTGGACCACGCCGCCGGAGTCACGGTCGGGGCGCGCCGCACCGACGGGGAGGGCGGCCACTACTGGCGTATCTCGCAGTTCCTGATGCCGATCTTCACCAGCGTGCCGGCGACCGGCCGGCTCCGCCGTGCCAAGGCCTGGATTCCTCTGGACGACGAGCACACGCTGGTCTGGGAGCGCAACTGGGATCCGGATGCCGCGCTCTCGGAGCCGGAGCGGCGTGGACGAGCGGGCCGGGTACCGGAAAGCGGAATGCACTCCGACGGGGACGAGCCTCTCTCCCGGGGTCGTTTCGTGGCAGGCCGCGAGAACGATTACTTCATCGACCGCGACCGGCAGCGGACGACGAGCTTCAGCGGCCTCGAGGAGTCGGCGCCCGTCCAGGACGCCGCCGTGCAGGAGAGCATGGGTCCGATCACGGACCGCAGCCGCGAGCACCTCGGCGCCTCGGACGAAGCCATCATCCGTGTGCGGCGCCGGCTGCTCGACGCGGCGCGGGCCCTCCGCGACAGGGGCGAGGAGCCGCCGGGCATTCGTTCTCCGGAAACCTACCGACTGCGCGGCTGCCAGCTCGTCCTGCCGGCCGCCGCCGACTGGCAGGAGGCCTCGCGAGAAGAGCAGCGCTCTTGAGGCGCTGCGACGGGTTCTCCTGGGAGAGGAAGACGAAGAGACTTCCCCTCCCATGTCCACGGTCCGCGAAGCGGACCGCTAGAGGTCCGAGCCTACAAGCCCGCTTTGACCGCGAGCTCGCGCTTCTTCTTGGGGAGGGCCGCGATGCGCGCCGCCTCGCCGAAGAGCGTCAGGCCTTTCTGGATCTGCGGATCCCCAGCGGCGAAAGCGCGCCGTCCGGCCTCGGGCCCGAACTTCGCGTTGACGATCTCGGTCTGGATCGCGAGATCGATCAGACTGCGGTTCGCGTCCTCGGTGTACGCCTTCTTCAAGTCATCGGCCGTCGAGTACTTCGCCGACTTTTCGACGAACTGGAAGAACTCGTCCCGGATCTCCGGCGTCACCGTGAAGTCCTGCGAGACCTTGGGGTGCCGCGACAGCCAGTCCACGGCGAAATTGAAGAAGGCGTAGCGCACCAGGAGCTGCTGCAGGAGCTTGGAATCCCGGTCGTTCTTGACGATCACGTCCGGCGTGATGCCGCCCTGGGCGTACACCACGCGGCCCGCGTCGGTGTAGAAGATCGCGCTCTCGGAGGTCGGGTGCGGCGCCTCGTCACCGCTCTGCGCCCCCGCATCGGGATCGCCCGGGTTCACGTAGGCCAGCAGATCGCTGTAGTCCCTCTGGATCCAGCGCCCGGAGGGCGTGTAGTAGCGGGCCGTCGTGAGGGCGAGGCCCGCGCCGTAGGAGAGCGTGTAGACGCTCTGCACGAGGCCCTTGCCCCACGTGCGCTGGCCGACGACAACGCCGCGGTCGTGGTCCTGGATGGCCCCGGCCACGATCTCGGACGCCGATGCCGAGCCCCGGTTGACCAGAACCACGAGGGGCGAGTCGAAGTGGGCCCCGTCGCCGGGGGCGAAGTACTCCTGGGCCGAGGAGGCCGTGCGGCCGCGCGTGTAGACGACCATCGAATTCTTGGGCACGAAGACGTCGGTGACGTCCACGGCCTGCTCGAGAACGCCTCCGGGGTTGCCGCGCAGGTCGAAGAGCAGCTTCTTCATGCCCTGCTTCTCGAGCTTGTCGATTGCCTCGGTCAGCTCGCGGCTCGAGGTGTGCGTGAAGTCCGACAGCATGATGTAGCCCACGCCGGGCTCGAGCATGAACGCGTACCGGACCGACCTGGTCGGGATCTCGGCCCGGGTGATCGTCATCTTGATGGGCTCGGGGAACCCGACCCGGCGAATGGTGATCGCGACCTGAGTACCCTTGGGCCCGCGGAGCTTGCGAACGACGTCCTCGGTCGAGGCGTCCTCCTTGAGCTCCTCGTCGCCGATGTGGGTGATGATGTCGCCGGCGCGGATGCCCATCTTGTACGCCGGCGTCCCCTCCATGGGCGCGATGACCGTGATCTTGCCCATCCGCTTCTGTATCTGGATTCCCAGACCGTAGAAGGACCCGTGCTGCTTCTCCTTCATGGCTGAGAACTCGTCGGGCTCCAGGAAGGCGGTGTGGGGATCCAGGCGAGAGAGCATCCCGTGAATCGAGGCGTAAACGATCTTGTCCGGGCCGATCGGCTCGGGGGCCCAGTCGGACAGTGTCGTCAGGATGTCGGCGTACTCGTCGAGGGACGGTGTGTCTTTTTCAGGACTCGCGGAGAGCTTTCCGGCGAACGCGCCGCCGGCCAGCGTCGCCCCCGCGACGAGTGCCAGCGCGACCAACCAACGGGACCGATGAGAACTCACGAACCCTCCTCCCTGGATTTCGGCATTCTGGCACGGCGGGACCTCAAAGTCTCGCCGGGGTCGAAGCAAGGGGGATAAAATCCCTTCCGCGGGGGAGAAAACATGTTTGGCTCCATTGGAATGCCCGAATTGATCCTGATTTTCGTGGTCGCCCTCCTGGTCTTCGGGCCCAAAAAGCTCCCCGAGCTCGGCAAGTCGCTGGGCAAGGGGCTGGCCGAGTTCAAGAGGGCGTCCGAGGACCTGAAGAAGACGATCGAGGACGAGATCGAGCAGGGCAAGCGCGAGGCCGATTCGGTCAAGAAGCAGGTGACCGAAGTTCGGGAAACGCTCACCGCCGTTCCTCCGGTCCAGCCGTCCCGTCCCGCTGAGGAGTCGGTTCCACGAGCGGACGAGCCCGTTCGTCCCGCTTGACCGCTTTCAACCCGCGGGAGATCCTCGAAGGTAAGACCCGCCCACCGGACGAGGAGGACGAGCTCCCGCGGATGGGGTTCTTCCAGCACCTGGAAGAGCTCCGCAAGCGACTGATCGTTTCGCTGCTGGCGATCGCCGGCGGGTTCCTCCTCGCCTGGTACTGGGCGCCGCAGATCTTCGACTTCCTGGCGAAGCCGATCCGCGAGGTCCTCCCGCCCGGGCAGAATCTGGCGTACACGCGGCTGACCGAGCCCTTCCTGATGTACTTCCGCGTGGCGCTGCTCGCGGGCATCCTGCTCTCGTCTCCGGTCGTGCTGTGGCAGCTCTGGCTCTTCATCTCGCCGGCGCTCTACCGCCGCGAGAAGCGCTATGTCTGGCCTTTCGTGATCTTCGGCGTTCTCTTCTTCCTGTCGGGTTGCGCGTTCGCGTACTACGAGGCCTTCCCGCTGGTGGTGCGATTCCTCGTGGGCGTCGGATCGCCATTCACGCCGGTCATCACGATCAACGAGTACCTCGGGATGGCGTCGAAGCTGATCCTGGGGCTGGGGCTCTGCTTCGAGATGCCGATCCTGGTCTTCTTTCTGGCGAGGCTGGGAATCGTCTCGGAAGTCTGGCTCCTGAAAAAATTCAAGTACGCGGTGCTGATCATCTTCATCATCGCGGCCGTGATCACGCCCACGCCGGACGTCGCCACGCAGTGCGTCTTCGCGTTTCCGATGATCGCGCTGTACCTGCTGGGAATCCTGATCGCGTGGGTGTTCCGCCGGAAGGAGACCCCGGAAGGCTAGTCTTTCGCGGCCGCGTTTCGCGCCAGGATCCGCTCGATGAACTCGCGCGCCGCGCCGTGTCCCCCGGGGTTCTTCAGGACGACGTCGGCGGCTTTTTTCGCGGCCGGCACGGCGTCGGCGGGACAGGCCGAGAGTCCGGCCGCCTCGAACATCGGGATGTCGGGCTCGTCGTCGCCGATCGCCGCGATCTCGCCGGGCTTCAGGCGCAGTCTCCGGCGCACCGCCTCCAGGCGCGCGCGCTTGTCGCGGACCCCCTGGAAACAGTGCACCACGCCGAGCTCGCGCGCGCGGCTCGCCGTCGCGGAGGAGGTCCGGCCGGAGATCCAGATCACCGCGACGCCCGCCGCGGCGGCCTTCCGCATGCCGTGCCCGTCCTTAGTGTCGAAAACCTTCATCTCGCGGCCGCGGCCGTCGAGGTAGATGCGGCCGTCCGTCAGGACGCCGTCGACGTCGAGAAAGAGCGCCCGGATCCGCGCCGGCCGACGGCGTCGCGCCGCCACCTAGGAGATTCCGGCCGCGAGCAGATCGTGCATGTGAAGCGCTCCGGAGAGACGGCCGTCGGATCCGACGATGAAGAGCGACGTGATCTTGGCCGAGCGCATCGTCTCCAGAGCCGACGACGCGAACTCCTCCTCGGAGATCGTGCGCGGGTTCGGATGGCCGCAGTCGCCGGCCGTTCGCTGGAGTTGGCCGGGGTCGCGCTCGATCAGGCGGCGCAGGTCGCCGTCGGAGATGACGGCCACGAGCCGGTCCTGTCCGTCCACGACGGCGGTGATGCCCATCATCTTGCGCGACATCTCGTGAATCGCGGCGGGCATCGAGGCGCCCGAGGAGACTCGGGGAATCCGATCGCCCGTGCGCATCAGGTCCCGGACCTTCAGGAACTTCCGCCCGAGGCTCCCTCCGGGGTGCAGCGCGGCGAAGTCCTCCTCCCGGAAGCCCCGCCGCTCCGAGATCGACATCGCGAGGGCGTCGCCCATGGCGAGCATCGCCGTGGTGGACGCGGTCGGCGCGAGGTTCAAGGGACAGGCCTCGCGCGGAATCGCCACGGACAGGACGATCTCGGCGGCGCGTCCCACGGCCGACTCGGGTGCGCCGGTGAGGGCGATCGTCCGGATCGAGCGCGTCTTCGCGAACTCGAGCAGACGAACGACCTCGGGAGTCTCCCCGGAGGTCGACAGCGCGAGGAGGACGTCGCCCGGCATGAGCATCCCGAGGTCTCCGTGGCTGGCCTCGCCCGCATGGAGAAAGTACGCCGGCGTGCCGCTGGAGGCCAGCGTGGCGGCGATCTTCTGGCCGATCAACCCGGATTTGCCGATGCCCGTGACGCAGAGCCGGCCCTGCGTGGTCTGCACCGCCTCGATCGCCCGCAAAAACTGGGGTCCCAGGTTGTCGATCTGGCGCCGGACGGCGTCGGCTTCGATCCGGAGGACCTCGCGGGCGGTGTCGAGCGACATGGGTGCGCGTATCTTAAGGCGTACTAATATCTCGCCCCCATGGCCGAGCTGACCCAATACGTACTGACGTACGGCCTGCCGCTGATCTTCGGAATCGTGCTGCTCGAGCAGCTGGGCGCTCCCATACCCGCGCTTCCGGTGCTGATCGTGGCGGGCGCGTTGTCGCGGGACGGGCGTCTGTCCTCGGCCCTGGTCCTGGTCGTGGCCATGGCGGCCTCCGTCATCGCGGACTCGGTCTGGTACGCGCTCGGACGCCGGCGCGGGCAGCGCATCCTGAAGACCCTGTGCCGGATCTCCCTCTCGCCGGACTCCTGCGTCCGGCAGACCGAAGCGGTCTTCGACCGGTGGGGCATGCCGTCGCTGCTCTTTGCGAAGTTCATCCCCGGCTTCTCGACCGTCGCTCCACCTCTGGCGGGAGCCGCGGGCGCCTCCTTCGCGGCGTTTCTTCTCTACGACTCGGGCGGGGCCATGCTGTGGGCCGGCGTGGGAGTGGCGGCGGGGATGGCGTTCCACCGCGCGATCGACCGCGCGCTCTCCCTGCTCGCATCGCTCGGCGGCGGCGCCTTCATCCTGCTCGCCGCCGGGCTGGCGGCCTTCATCGCGTTCAAGTGGTGGCAGCGCCGCCGCTTCTACAAGATGCTCCGAATGGCGCGTATCTCCGTGGACGAGCTGCGCCGCCTCATGGACGACGGCGAGCAGCCGATCGTCGTGGACGTGCGCACCGCCGGGGCGCGGGCCCGGGATCCGCGGCGCATTCCGGGCGCCGTGGTCATGGGCGTTACGGACCTGGACGCGCGCCTCTCCGAGCTGCCGCGGGACCGCGAGGTGATTCTCTACTGCACCTGACCCAACGAAGCCACGGCCGCCCGTGTGGCGCGCATGCTGATCGACAGAGGGTTCACACTGGTGCGGCCGCTCGCGGGCGGGCTCGAGGCCTGGGCCGAGGCCGGCTTTCCGATCGATGCCGAACCTCTCATCCGCATCGGCGAGTCGGGGAGCATGCCGCGCCCCGCGTCCCAGTAGGAGAAAAGGGCCGCGCTCGCGCGCGGCCCTTCTTGTTCTCCGTATCGGGTTACTGCTTTTGGGTGGTCCCGCCCTCTTTCGACGCCCGGTAGCCGGCCCTCTGCGCGTCGGCCTCGGACATGAACTTTCCTTCCTTGGTCTTGCCGTACCAGCGATCCCCCTCGTAGTGGTAGACGCCGGTCGCGGTGTTGACCCAGACCATCCCTCGGGAGGGAGGCGTGCGCGGAGCGACTTCCTCCTCCGGAGCGGACACCGGCGCGCGGCCCGCGGACCCCGCGGACGCCGACGTGGATGCGGGCTCAGACGGAGCCGACGACTTGGACTTGCGCTCGCGCGTGGCCGGAGCCGATTCCGAAGTCTGACCGGGAGCGGCCGACATCGAGCCGCTCCGGGACTCGCCGCCGCGGACGTAGACATGCGAAGCGATCTTGTCGATCGTGCTCTTGGGCACGCCCGCGCGGGCGAGGTCGTCGATCGAAGTGTAGGGGCGTCCCGCGATGATCTTCTGCGCGGTGGCCGGGCCGACGCCGGGAAGGGCCTCGAGGTCCTTCTCGGATGCGCGATTCAAGTCCAGGCGGCCCGGGGTTCCGCCCGAAGTCTTCGCCGGCTCCTTGGACGCCTTCGCGGCCGTTGACGGCTTCTCTTTGGACGACTTCGACGAGGACGACTCTTTCGATGCCGACTCGCTCTTCGCCTCGCTGGTATGCGAGCTCTTGCCGGCCATTGCGACCTTTTTCAGCTTCTCGATGTTCGAGGCCGAAACGCCGACCCGGGACAGGTCGTCCATCGAGGAAAACGGCCGACCCGAGACGATCTTGGCGGCCGTCGCCGGGCCCACTCCCGGCAGCGCCTCCAGCTCCGCCTCCGTCGCCGTGTTGATGTTGACCTTCTTGGATGCCGCCGCGGCCGGGGCCGCGAGCGCCATCGCTCCGATCACGAGAGCCAGAACCAGTTTCAATCCACGACTCGCGTACTTCATCGCCAGCCTCCTTGCGCGCAGACATCGTTGCGGAGACGGCGTGAACCGAAGGTGAACGGTGAACGGCGAAACGTGGTCAGCTGCGGGCGACGGCCGAGAGAGCCAGGAGGCTTCGGACCAGCTCCGGGACGGTCGCGACGTCGAGCTGTGTGGCCCGATCCGAAAGGGCTCGGTCGGGGGCGTCGTGGACCTCGAGGAAGAAGCCGTCGACTTCGCCCGTGGCCGCGGCGGCCCTCGCCAGGATCGGGGCGTACTGCTTGAGCCCGCCCGTTTCCGTGCCTGCTCCGGGCAGCTGGAGGGAGTGCGTGAGGTCGTACACGACGGGATATCCGAGGGAGCGCATGATCGGGAAGGACCGCATGTCCACGACCAGGTTGTGGTACCCGAACGAGGTCCCGCGCTCGCAGAGCAGGATGTTCTCGTTGCCCGCCGCGCGACACTTCGCGACGACGTGGCTCATGTCCTCGGGAGCCATGAACTGGCCCTTCTTGACGTGGACGGGCTTTCCGGTCGCCGCGGCGGCCGTGATCAGGTCGGTCTGACGAGCCAGGAAGGCCGGGATCTGCAGAACGTCGAGGACCTTCGCGGCCAGCTCCGCCTGGGACGGCTCGTGGACGTCGGAGAGGACCGGGAGGCCGGTCTTGGCCTTGACGGCGGCGAGGATGTCGAGTCCCTCTTCGATTCCGGGCCCGCGGAAAGAGTCGCCCGCGGACCGGTTGGCCTTGTCGTAGGAGGATTTGAAGACGATTCGCGCGCCGGTCTCCTCGCCGATCGTCTTCAGCCTCCCGGCCATCGCGAGGGCGTGCGCGCGCGACTCGATGACGCACGGTCCCGCAATGAAGAGGGGCGGCTCGCCGCCTCCCGCCGCGTATCCCGGGGCGATCGGGACGCGCCGGACCGAGCCGGCGAGGCTCAGGCGTTCTCTCCGGGCGAAGACGACGGCACGGCTGCCGCCACGGCCGGAACGTCGCCCCTGGTGGCGGCCCGGTGCGCCCGCGCCGCGCGGATGAAGTCCTTGAAGAGCGGGTGGCAGGCGAAGGGCTTGGACTTCAGCTCCGGGTGGAACTGGCAGCCGAGGAACCAGGGATGATCTTCGTGGAGCTCGATGATCTCGACGAACTTCTTGTCGGGCGACATTCCGGTGAACGACATGCCGGCTTCCTTCAGACGCGGCAGAAACTCCTGGTTGACTTCGTAGCGGTGGCGATGGCGCTCCCAGATCAGCGGCTCGCCGTAGGCGCGCGCGGCGAAGGATCCCGGCGAAAGCTCGCACGGGTACTTGCCCAGCCGCATCGTGCCGCCGAGGGCTTCGACGCCGATCAAGTCGCGCAGCTTGAAGATGACTTTGTGCCTGGGGTCGTCTTCGAACTCGGTGGAGTTGGCGTCCTCCAGCCCGGCCACGTTGCGCGCGTATTCGATGACGGCCGTCTGGAGTCCCAGGCAGATTCCGAAGTACGGAACCTTCTTCTCGCGCGCATAGCGGATCGCCCGCATCATGCCTTCGACCCCTCGCCGGCCGAACCCGCCGGGAACGAGGATCGCGTCGGCGCGGAAGAGCACGTCGGGATAGGAATCGCCTTCGAGCGTCTCGGCATCCACATAGTGGAGCTTGACGCGCACGTTGTTGGCGATGCCGCCGTGGGCGAGCGCCTCGTTCAAGGACTTGTAGGAGTCGCCGTAGTCGACGTACTTGCCCACCACCGCGATGTCCACTTCGCCGGCCGGGTTCTTGATGCGGTTGACCAGCGACTCCCACTTGGAGAGGTCCCGGTCGTAGTGGGGCAGCGACAGCAGATCGAGGAGGATCTCGTCGAGACCTTCCGCCGCGAACCGCAGGGGGACCTCGTAGATCGACGGCACGTCCTTGGCGTTGATGACGGCCTCGACGGGAACGTTGCAGAACAGGGCGATCTTGCGCTTGACGTCGGGAGGCAGAGCGCGGTCGGTGCGGCAGAGCAGGATGTCGGGCTGGATTCCGATCGAGAGCAGCTCCTTGACGGAATGCTGCGTGGGCTTGGTCTTCAGCTCGTCGGACGCCTTGATGTACGGCACCAGGGTCAGGTGCACGTTGATCGCGTTGCCCCGTCCGGCCTCCTGGCGGAACTGGCGGATGGCCTCGAGAAAGGGCAGAGACTCGATGTCGCCGACGGTCCCGCCGATCTCGACCAGCACGACGTCGGCGTCGGTGTCAACCCGGCGGATCGACTCCTTGATCTCGTCGGTGATGTGGGGAATGACCTGGACGGTCTTGCCGAGATAGTCCCCGCGGCGCTCCCGCTCGATCACCGTCGCGTAGATGCGGCCCGCCGTCGTGTTGTTGATCTTCGAGCCGGTCATCGAGGTGAAGCGCTCGTAGTGGCCCAGGTCGAGGTCGGTTTCGGCGCCGTCGTCGGTGACGTACACCTCGCCGTGCTGGAAGGGCGACATCGTCCCCGGATCGACGTTGATGTAGGGATCGAACTTCGCCAGCGCGACCGAAAAGCCGCGGGCCTCGAGCAGGGCTCCGATCGACGAAGCGGCGATGCCCTTGCCCAGCGACGAGACCACGCCGCCCGTGATGAAGACGTACTTCGTGCTCATGGGGAAACCTCCTGCTTGATCAGTTGTGCCTCGGCCGCCGCGAGATCCTCGGGCGTGTCCACGCCGATCGAATCTCCCGCCGCCTCTCCCACGTGGATCGTATAACCCGCCTCGAGCCACCGCAGCTGCTCCAGGGATTCCGCGCGCTCGAGGGGAGACGGCGGCAGACCCGCGATCTCCGAGAGCGCCTTTGCGCGATATGCGTAGATGCCGAGGTGCTTGAGATAGGCCGGTTCCCCATTGCGGAAGTGGGGGATCGGCGACCGGGAGAAGTAGAGCGCGCGTTTATCGCGCGCCACGGCGACTTTCACGACGTTCGGGTCGGCGGCGGCGCCCGCGGAGATCGGGAACGCGAGTGTGGCGATCGGCCGGGCCTCGTCGGCCAGGAGCACGTCGACGACGCGGTCCACGTTCTCGGGAGGCATCAGGGGCTCGTCGCCCTGCACGTTCACGTAAGCGTCCGCGGGCAGCCGCCCCGCCACTTCGGCGACGCGGTCCGTTCCGCTGGCCGCCTGCGCCGAGGTCAACAATGCCTCGCCTCCGTCTTTCTCGACCGCTTCGGCGATGCGGGGGTCGTCTGTGGCCACTACGACGCGGGACAGGCGCCTCGCCGCCCGGGCCGCCCGCAACACGTGCACGACCATCGGACGGCCGGCAAGGGGAGCGAGGGGTTTGCCACGGAAGCGGACGGAGGCGAAACGCGCAGGAATGACTCCGATGATCAGCATGTAATCATCGGGCCTCAATAGTATCCTCGCCGGCGTCCTTGCGTCAAGAAACGCTCCCGAGCGCACGACTCGCGCGGCCCGCGGCCGCGTGGCTCGCGGCGATCGCCGGCGCGGTGCTCGCTTTCGCGGCGATGGCCTCGCTGATCCGGGCGCACGCGGATCGGATGCACCTCGCGACCGGCGGCGCCGAGTGGATCTGGTACACGAACCGCGTTCCGGAGCCGCACCCGATCACCTTCGTCGCGACGCGGGACTTCGTTCTCGACCGCGCACCCGAGCGCGCGCTCGCGAAGGTCTTCGTCGACCGCGGCCACGTCCTTTACGTCAACGGCACGCGCGCGGGCTCCGGCACGCAGCGCCCCGGAGATCCTCTCGCGGTCTACCAGGTCGCTTCGCTACTGAAGACCGGGATCAACCGCATAGCGATCGAAGCCGAAAGCCCGACGGGCATCGGGGGGATTCTCTTCTCGCTCGACGTGCACCTCTCCGGGCGCGACGCCGTCGTCTCCGACGGACGCTGGCGCGTGGATCTCGCACGCGAAGCCGTCGAAGTCGGTGCGCGCTACCGCCCTGCCGTGTGGGGGAGGCCGCCGCAGTATCCGTGGGGATACCCGCGGATTCCCGAGCCGAGGGAGCTGGAAGTGCGCTAGGGAGCGGAGGCGGGAACGGCTTCGGCCGCTTCGGCCTTGTGAACCAGCTCGTCCAAGGCCTCACGGGCGGCCGCGCATTGGGCGTTCGCGCCGTCGTAGCCCGCCAGCGCGATGACCTTCTTGTACGCGGCGACGGCCGCCTCGACGTTGTGCAGCCCGCGGTCGTGAATGCGGGCGATCAGCAGGCGCGCGGGGAGGTGTCGGGGCGCGACTTCGACCGCTTTTGCGCAGAAAACGAGAGCGACGTCGTATCGCTCCTCGGTCGCGGCGAGACATGCGCGGCGATAGTAGAGATCGGCCTCGCCGGTGGGATCTGTTTGACCTGGAAGGAGTTGGGAGAGGTTCCGGAGGGTCGAAGCAAGCGCTGTCCAGCTGCCGTTGGATGCCATCTAGAAAGAGTGTACGCCTCGTGCGCCTGATCGCAATAAAAATTTAGAAGGAACGTACAGAAATCCTTCTTTTGTATGGCTCAGTATGGCGAAAGCGCATACCTAATTTAATTAGAGAAATACACACTTCTACCTAAAGAAATTAGGCTACTACCGAATCCGGTCGATGACCGACTCGGTGGCGAGCAGGAGGCCGTCTTTGGCTTCGGTGTCCGAGAAGGCCCCGAGCGAGACCCGCGCCGCTCCCGCGTAGTCGCGAGCGAGCGCGCGCGTCTCGGGGATCCCGTCGTAGCGATCCACGATCGAGAGGATCTCCGATGGCTCGACGCTCTTGAACTCCCGCTCGGAGAGAACCGCCGCGACCTTCGCGCGCTCGGCGGCGGTCGCGCGGGGAAGCGCAAGCAGGAGCGGCATCGTCAGCTTGCCTTCCCGCAGGTCGTTCAAGACCGGCTTGCCGACCTCCTCGACGCTGCCGGTGTAGTCGAGCAGGTCGTCGATGAGCTGGAACGCCATGCCGAGGCAACGTCCGTATTCGGCCAGCCTCTCGGCGGCGACGAGATCTCCGCGCGGCGCGAAGTGGGCGGGCAGGCGGCAGGCCGCGGCAAAGAGGTCCGCGGTCTTGCGCCGCGTGATCTCGAGGGCCTCCTCGCGAGTGACGTGGATCGAGCCCTCCTTCTCGATTCCGATGATCTCGCCTTCGATCATCGAGAGCGTCGTGTCGGAGAGCACCTTCAAGATCGTCAGGTCGCCCTCGTCGAGGGCGATGCCCATGGACATCGTGTAAAGGTAGTCGCCGAAGAGCACGGTCAGGTTGTTTCCCCAGCGCGCATTGGCGGACGTACGGCCTCGGCGCAGGCGCGCCTCGTCGATGATGTCGTCGTGAACCAGCGTGGCCGTGTGGATGAACTCGACGACGGCCGCGTAGCGCACGTCCTTGTCGCCGTCTCGGTAGTCGAGGAGCTTGGCCGAGAGGAGCAGCAACGCCGGGCGGATGCGCTTGCCGCCTCCCTGCGCGAGATACGCGCCGATGCGGTCGATCGTCGGAATCGGGGAGCGGAAGTGCAGGAGCAGCTCCTCCTCGACCTTGGCCAGCTTGTCGGCGATCAGGTCGTAGGCGCGCTTGAGGCGGATGTTCTCCAGGCGCGGCGGGCTCATCGCGTCACCGGTAGTTTGTGAACTGCAGGGGCACTCCGAAGTCTCCGGCTCGGAGCACGGCCATGACTTCCTGCAGGTCGTCCTTGGCGCGGCCCGATACGCGCACCTGGTCGGCCTGGATCGAGGCCTGGACCTTGAGCTTGCGGTCCTTGATCGTCTTGACGATCTCCTTGGCCTTCTCCGACGCGATGCCCTGCTGGATCTTGGCGATCTGCCGCACCGTCCCCATCGCCGCGGGCTCGACCTTCTGGTAGTCGAGCGACTTGATCGCGACGCCCCGCTTGACCAGGCGGGTTTCGAGGATGTCCTTGACCGACTTGAGCTTCCCCTCGTCGTCCGAGTTGAGAACCAGCTGAAGTTCCTTCTCGTTCCACTCGATCTTCGACTTGGAGCCGCGGAAGTCGAACCGGGTTCCGATCTCCTTGGAGGCCTGCTGCACTGCGTTGGAGACCTCCTGAAGATCCACCTTGGAGACGACGTCGAAGGAGAACTCCTGAGCCATGAGGGGATTCTATTGGAAATCCGCCGTCATCCCGAGGAGCGGAGCGACGAGGGATCCCGTGCTGATCGAGGTCGGGATCCCTCGCTCCGCTCGGGATGACGCGGCCGACGGCATCGTCGGCCGCCTCAATTCTCGACGATGCGCGTCCCTTTCGGTCCCGTAATCCGGTAATCCGCTGGGGGGCGGGCCTTCTCGGACTTCCAATTGTCGAAGCGAAACTCCGTGCGGTTGCCGGAGGCGTCCTCGTACGACAGCGTGTCGACCGTCGCGGATGGCGTCACGGCGATCTTCACCCACGCGAGGTCCGATCCCGGCTGGCGGGGCTTCAAAAGAATCGCGCCCGAAGCGTCGAGGGTGATCTCGTAGCGGGCGGACAGATCCTCGGGTTTCGACAGGAAAACGAGCGGGAGCCGGGCCTGCTCGTCCTCCGTGAGCTTTCGAACGGTGAGCTGTTTGTCCTCGGGCGAGAAGAACCGGCCCTCGCCCGCGTCGTACGTGAAGACCTTCGGCTCCGGCGCCGTGTAGTCGAACCGGAGGCGCTGCGGGGACTGGACCCAGACCGTGCCGGACTCGCGCTTGGCGCTCGCAAAACCGGCGGGCGTGTAGATCTGCGTGAAGGGGGAGGCGTGCGCGGAGCCGTCCGCGTACACGGCCGCGGCCTTCGCGAGCAAAGCCTCCGCGTCGGACGCGGGCACACGCGCCGCCGAGGCTAGGGCCAGCACCAGAAACGCTGCGTGCATGACCGTCAGTGCCGGAAGTGCCGGCGGGGCGCCATGAAGAACGCGATGTTGCGCTCGTCGGCGGCCGCGATGATCTCCTGGTCGCGAATGGAGCCTCCCGGCGCCACCACCGCGGTGACGCCGGCGTCGGCGAGGATGTCCAGGCCGTCGCGGAAGGGGAAGAAGGCGTCCGACGCCGCGCCGCAGTTGACGATCGGCAGAACGGGCTTGGTGGCGGCGAGGCGGCACGCATCCACGCGGCTCATCTGTCCGGCGCCGATGCCGATCGTCTGGCGCGCGTTGGCGAGCACGATTGCGTTCGACTTGACGCGGCGCGCCACTCTCCAGGCGAGCTCGCACGCGGCCCGCTCGACCGCCGTCGGCTTGCGCTGGGACACGATCTTCCAGGTCGAGCTCTGGTCGGGCTGCGAGTCCGAGTCCTGGAGAAGGACGCCTCCTTCGATGCGCTTCCAGTCCAGGCCGGTGACCGGTCGGCAGGAGACGGCGACCTTGAGCAGCCGGATGTTGGGTTTCTTGGCGAAGTAGGACAGGGCCTCTTCGGTGAAATCGTCGGCGGCGACGGCTTCGACGAAGTGCTGGAGGACCAGCGACGCGAGCGCGCCGTCCACCGTGCCGCGGATCGCGATGATGCCGCCGAAGGCGGCCAGCGGGTCGCACGCGAAGGCACGTCCGAAGGCTTCCGCGATCGTCTCGCCGATGGCGGCCCCGCACGGATTGTTGTGCTTGACGATGACGGCCGCGGGACCTTCGAAATCGCGGGCCAGGGTAACGGCGGAGTCCAGATCCAGGAGGTTGTTGAACGAGAGCTCCTTGCCCTGGAGCATCCGGAAACGGACGAGGGCGTCGGGCGGCGCCGACGGGAAGGCGTAAAGCGCGGCCCGCTGGTGCGGGTTCTCGCCGTAGCGGAGCGCCCCCACCCGGTCGAACGCGAAGACGAGATTTTCCGGGAAGAAATCCGTGTCCTTCCACGTCCCCGCAAAGTAGCGGGCGATCGCCGCGTCGTAGGCGGCGGTGCGCGAGAAGGCGCGCGCCGCCAGGCGCTCGCGGGTCGAAAGGCGAGTGCCGCCCGTCATCCGAATCTCCTCGAGGACCGTGTCGTAGTCCCGCGGATCCACCACGACGGCGACGCGGGCGTGGTTCTTGGCGGCGGCGCGAATCATCGCGGGGCCCCCGACGTCGATCATCTCGACGACCTCGGAGCGAGGTTCCCCGGCCGCCACGGTCTTCTCGAACGGGTAGAGGTTCACGACCACGAGGTCGAAGGCCTCGATCGCTGCCGACGCGAGGTCGCGTGCGTGGTCGTCGCGGGTGTCGTCCGCCAGGACGCCGGCGAAGATCTTCGGGTGGAGGGTCTTGACGCGGCCTCCCAGGATCTCCGGGAAGCCCGTCGTCTCCTCGACGAGGGTCACTGGGACGCCGGCCTCCTTCAGGTGGGTCGCCGTGCCTCCGGTGGAAACGAGCTGGACGCCCCTCTCGGAGAGCGCGCGGCCGAGGTCGGCGACGCCCGTCTTGTCGTGGACGGAGACGAGCGCCCGCCGCACCGGCGTCACCGCCGAGGGCATCGGGATAGGTTCAGGCATGGGCGCGAATGATAGCAGGGCAGGGGTATTCGCGGCGCCCGGCGGGTCGACCAGGCGCCGCGACGGAGGTTATTGGAGACCGAACGTCTTGACCAGAAACACCGCCATCTGTCCTCGCGTGTTCGGGTTGGTCGGACAGTAGAGAAGCGGCGAGGCCTGGCATCCACCCGTCACGTCCTCGGCATAGAGCCGTTCGATCCAGTCGGCGAAAAGACTCGGACACGTGACGTCGCCGAAGACGCCGGTGCAGACCGGAGGCGTGTACGAAGAGCCGTGCTCGGTCTTCAGGAGAAACGCCGCCATCTGCTGCCGCGTCACGGCGTTGTTCGGGCAGTAGAGCAGCGGGCTCGCCTGGCAGCCGCCGGTGATCCCTTCGTCGGCGAGCTGCTCGATCCAGTTGGCGAAGGTGCTCGGGCACGGGACGTCGCCGAAGATGCCCGCGCAGAGAGGCGGGTTGTAGCTCGAGCCGTGCTCGGACTTCAGGAGGAAGACCGCCATCTGCGCCCGCGTGACCGGATCGTTGCGGCAGTAGTTTCCGCCGCCGCAGCCGGCCGTGATCCCGTTGCGCGCGACGGTGATGACGTAGTCGTGGAAGGGATCCGCCGGCGGCACGTCGAGGAAGTCGACCAGGACGTTCGCGTTGGCCGCGGGTGAGGCGCAGCCGTTGGAGCTCTCGGTGACGCTCGCGATCATGAGCGTTCCCGGCGCTCCGGCGTCGAACGTGATCTGGCTGGTGCCCTGGCCTCCGGTGATCGAGCCGCCCGAGAGCGTCCAGTTGTAGAGCGAGCCGGCATGGTTGTCGACACTGGCGATGTTGCCGGTCGAGCCCACGGGAACGGACGTCG
>Ga0075425_100000307_pt1 | contig 44856 bp, 39 predicted proteins | sample SoiMethybrSBSTD4_FD_75300 | JGI IMG/M metagenome (GOLD analysis project Ga0075425, IMG submission 75300) | Bulk soil microbial communities from a Populus tree surrounding site in Tennessee, USA - Soil MetaG P. TD hybrid SBSTD4 | ecosystem: Environmental > Terrestrial > Soil > Tree plantation... | reverse complement strand
TATTCGGGTCGTCCGGTCCGCGCATCCGCTCGCTCCTCTCAGAAAGAGTGCGAGCATGGTAGTACGCCGCGATCATGATGTCGATCCGGCGCGAGTCACTTTTTCAGCACCCTGCTAGGGGCTAGCTGTTACGCGAGGGGCCCGCGCAAAAACAGCATTCAGCTAGCCCCTAGCCCCCAGCCCCCTAGCCCCGATCCCCGTTTGCGATCTCTTCATACAGAATCGCCGACGAAATGATGCCGCCGTGGAAATTCGCGACGTCGAGCTTCTCGTTCGGCGCGTGCGCGTTCTCGTCCGGCAGGCCGACGCCGAAGAGCACCGACGGCAGCCCCAGCTCCTCCTGAAACGTCGACACCACGGGAATCGATCCGCCTTCGCGCGTGAACACCGGCTTGCGCCCGAATCCCTTCTCGATCGCGCGGCCCGCGGCCTGCACGTACGGGTTGTCGTAGGAGGTCATCCACGGCTTGCCGCCGTGCATGCGCGTCACCTTCAGCGACACCGTCGCCGGCGCGACGTCCTTCACGTACGCCTCGAACAGCTCCGCGATCTTGTCCGGGTGCTGATTGGGCACCAGACGCATGCTCACCTTCGCCATCGCCACCGCCGGCAGCACCGTCTTCGCGCCCTCGCCCGTGAAGCCGGAGAGCAGCCCGTTCACCTCGAAGGTCGGCCGCGCCCACGTGCGCTCCAGCGTCGTGTATCCGGCTTCGCCGGCCAGCTTCGGGATGCCGAAATCCTTCTTGTAGCTCTTCTCGTTGAACGGCAGCGTCGCCCACGCCTTCCGCTCCTCGTCGGTGAGCGGCACCACATCGTCGTAAAAGCCGGGGATCTTCACGCGCCCGCCGCGATCCTTCATCTGCGCGAGGATCTGCGCGAGGACGAACGCGGGATTCGCGACCGCGCCGCCGAACGATCCCGAGTGCAGATCGGTGCTGCTGCCGCGCAGATCGATCTGGAAGTAGACGAGGCCGCGAAGGCCGTAGCAGATGGACGGTACGCCGCGCGCGAACATCGGCGAATCCGAGATGACGACGACGTCGCCGCCGAGCTCCGCCTTGTGATCGTGGATGAAGTTGTCGAGGTTGACGCTGCCGACCTCCTCCTCGCCCTCGAGGATGATCTTGATGTTCACCGGCAGCCGGCCGCCCTGCTTCAGGTGCGCCTCGATTGCCTTGAAGTGCATGAACACCTGCCCCTTGTCGTCGGCCGATCCGCGCGCGTAGATCTCGCCGTCGCGGATCGTCGCCTCGAAGGGCGGCGACTCCCACAGCTCCAGCGGATCGACGGGCTGCACGTCGTAGTGGCCGTAGAAGAGGATCGTCGGCGCGCCGGCGGCGCCGAGCCAGTCGCCGTAGACGACCGGGTTGCCCGGCGTGTCGATCAGCCGCACGTTCTGCAGGCCGATGCGCCGCATCTCGCTCGCGCACCATTCGGCGCACCGCTTCACGTCGGCCGTGTGCTGCGGCAGCGCGCTGATGCTCGGGATCGCGAGAAACGCCTTCAGCTCGTCGAGGTAGCGCTCGCGGTTGACGTTGATGAAATCGATTACGTTGTCCATGCGCAGCTCTCAATTCGACATGCCGACGCGCAGCCGCGGACGCGGCACGACCGCTACACGTGCCAGCGGCCGCCGGACTCGAGCGCACGCCCTTCGCGTCTGAGCTTCTCGAGATGCGCGCGCACGTTTTCCTCGGCGGCCGGCAGGAGCGCCGGCGCGAGACCATGATAGATGGATTCGGCAATCGCCTGCACGGTCGAGCGCCCCGCGCCGAGCGCCTCGACGACCTGCTGCTCGCGCTCGAGGCGGTGCGCGATGTACGCGGACAGCACTTTCTGCGGCTCGTCGATGATCGGCCCGTGCGCCGGCAGCAGCCGCGACGGCGCCATCGTCTGCAGCCGCTGCAGCGAGGCGAGGTACTCAGAGAGGTCGCCGCCGCGGCTCGTGTGGATCATCACGCTGCTCCCCTGCACGACGAGGTCGCCGGTGAACAGCGTGCGCGTCGGCGCGTGCCAGAACGCCAGGTGATCGGGCGAGTGGCCGGGCGTCGCGACGACCGTCAGCGGCTCGCCGCCGGCCTGGAGCACGTCGCCGTCGCCGATCGCCCGCCACTCGACGTCGTAGTGCGCGTCCTCCGACGGCCACGGCTTCTTCGCGAACACCGCGCCAGGGTGCGCGGCCGCAATCGCGGGCGCGCCGCCCGCGTGATCGCGGTGCCCGTGCGTGACGAGCACCAGCGCGAGGCGCGCGCGCCGGTCGCCGAGCGCCGCCGCGAGCTCGCGCAGATGATCCGGCTGGCCGACGCCGGCGTCGACGAGCGCCGCGTCGCGGCCGCCGGCGAGGAGATACGTGTTGTTGCCGGCGCCGGTCATCGGGCTCGGGTTGTGCGCGCCGAGGAGCAGCGGCTCGAACACTCAGAAACTATAGCGAAGCGACGCCTTGACGTGGCTGTTGCGGCGGTACTGTCCGAGGAAATCGTCCGCGCGGCCGCCGATCGCGGCGCCGCTGATCGTCGTCCGCCAGTGCTGGCCGCGGGCCTGCGAGTACTCGGCCCTCGCGTACGCGCCGTCGCCGTTCTGGCGCACCGCGCCCTCGAACGCGACGCTCTTCGTCGGCCCGATCGTGTACGACGCGCGCGCGACGATGGCGCGCGTGAGCCCGCGATCGGGTGCGAACACGAACGACGAGCGGCGCTCGGTGACCGCCTCGCCGGCGTAGCCGCCGACGATCACCCACTCGCCCGCCTGCCGCTCGAGCTGCACGACATACAGCACGTACTGATCGGTATCGGCGGCGGACGAGGTGAAGTACGCCGCTTCGGCTTTGATCGTGAAGAGCTTCGTCGGCAGCGCGGCGTCGGCGCCGTAGCTGCGAATCGACGGATACGTGCGGCTCACCGCGAGCGCAGGAGGCGCGCCGAACGGCGTCGGCGCCGGAAAGACGGCCACGTTCGGCAGGTGGTTGAAGCCGTCGAACAACGACAGGGAGAATTCGACGCGGTCGGCCGTGCGGCTCCAGCGGACGCCGGCCTGCGATCCGTCCGGCAGCGTGGCGCCGGCATCGAAGAGCGGCAGTGCGGCCGCCTCGGACGGCACGGCGGTCCAGCGTTGATCGACGAGCGGCACGCGGCTCGGCGTGAACCGCGGCAGCCACACGGCCTCGAAGGTGTTGCCGCGCGCCTGCACGACGCCGCGGACGCCCGCCACGCCGAGGAACTCGGCGTCGATCACGTTCAGAAAATCGCGCGGCGCGAAGCGGTCCGTGGGCGTCACGATGTCGGTCTTGCCCCAGCGGATGAACTGCTTGCCGGCGTCGACCGTCAGCGCGCCGCGCGTGATCGTCGCCGAGAGGCGGCGAAGCGCGAGCCGCGGCCGCCGCTCGCCGCGATCGGCGACGTCGAGCCGCCACCGATCGTCCACCTGATCGTGCGAGCTCGCGCGCAGGTCGAGGCCGGCCGCGAACTGCAGCCAGCCGGCCGGCTTGACGAAGATCTCCTCGCGCGCGAGGACGTCGGCCACCTCGCGCGTCGGATCGTTTGGCGTCTCCTGCGCGAAGAGAAACAGGCTCGCGTCGGCGAAGCCGCGCTGCGTGATCGTCTGCGCCTCGAGAGCGGACGGCGCGGCGGCAGCAGCGCCGAGGAGCAGCAGCGCGGCGAGGCGTTTCACTGGCGGCGGATCGCCTGCAGCGTGAAGTCTTCGTCCTTGAGCGGGACGTTGTATTCGAGCTTGTCGAGCGTCAGCCGCGTGCGGCTGCCGCGCCTGGCGTCGGTCATCTCCAGCTGGCGAGCGGTCCAGATGCCCTGCACGCTGCGGATGTCCGAGTAATTCAACCGCCGCACCAGATCGCTCTTCGAGTAGCTCTCGACGCGGGCGAACGCGTAGTTGTCCTTGCGGACCCAGACGATCGATCGCGTGTACTGCGACGATTTCGACTGCCGCGGCATCGACTGGACCTTCCAGCACGCCGCGCCGTCGATGGCATCGTCGCCGAGGAGCGTGAAGTCGTACTGATCGACGTCGCGCTCCTCGAGGTCCTCGAAGCTGAAGTCGGTGCCGAAGAAGCGCGTCGATCGATCCTGCAGCGCGATGCGGCGGTCGCGCTCGATGGCGGGCGTCCACATCCACTGATCCGACGCGCGATCCGGATGGTTGACGACGAGCAGCGCGACGCCCTTCACTTCGGCGGGCGCCGTGAAGCGCAGCACCGCCTTGCTCCGGCCGTGCGATCCGAGGCGCTCGAACGTCCAGCGCTTGTCCGCGATCTTCCCTTTCGCGTCGAACACCTGCAGCAGCCCTTCGTAGCGCTGCGACGCCGCGTCGGTCCGCTTCTGCGCTTCCTCGACGATCTGACGCGCATTGTCCGCGGCGCGCACGTCGAGCGCGACGGCGAGCGCCGCGATCGCGACCAGCAGCCGCGCCCGGACCGCGCTATTCATATTCGAGCGCCTCCACGAGCGAACCGTGGACCGCCGACTCCGCCGGCCACACGGCCGCGACGAACGCCGCCGCGAGAATCGTCGGCACCAGCGCGAGGGCCGTCGAGACCGGGAATACGTAATCGAGCCGCATGCCCGCGATGTCGTGATGGACGATCTGCAGGATGTAGTACAGGTTGATCGCTCCGAGCGCGAAGCCGAGCACGAGCCCGAGCGTGCCGATGCTCAGCGCCTCGATCCAGATCGTGCCGCGAATCTGCCGGTGGAGTCCGCCGACGGCCTGCAGCACGCCGAGCTCGCGCCGCCGGTCGGTGATCGACACCGTGAGCGTGTTCACGATGCCGAGAATCGCGACGAGCACCGCCACCGCAATCTGCACCGACGTCAGGCCGAACCACTGATCGGTGACCTTCAGGATGTAGCGCTTGAGCTCGCCGTTGGTCATCACGAAGACCTGCCGCTGGCCCGCGTACTCTTGGAGGATTCGCTGCCGCACGTCGGCGACGCTCGCGCCCGGCGCCAGGTAGATGCGGAAGATGTTCACCGAGTCGTCGTTCCAGAATTTCCGGAAGACCGTCCGGTCGACGAGGATCGTGCCCTGCTGATCCGAGTAGTCGACGACGACGCCGACAATCGGCAGGCGGAGGGTTCCGTTCGGCGCCGGCACCTCGATCGTCTCGCCGAGCTGCAGATGCTGCAGCTGCGCGAGGTTGTCCGACACCATCACGCCCTCGCCGGCGGCCGCCTGCCGGTACATCTCGTCGGCGTTGCCGGCGACGGGCGCGAGCCGCGCGGTCCGCGCGACGCTCTCGATCTCCACGGCGACGACCATGATCGGCGTCTGCCGGAACACGACGCGCGCATCGCGGACCATCTGCACGCGCGACACGCCGGGAATCGCCGCGAGCTCCGGGCCCATCGTCGGCGGGAAGCGGATCGTCCGCGCGACGATGCTCTGCGAGGGCAGCAGGAACAGCTCGGGGTTCAGCGCGGTCTCCATCCAGGAGATGATCGCGTCGTAGCTCGCACGCGCCATCCCCGCGAACGCGACGACGAGCGCGAGCGAGAGCATCAGCGCGGCGACGCTTGCCGACGTCCGCCGCGGCGCCTGAATGAGGCTGTCGGCGGCGAGCGCGCCCTCGACCGGCCGCAGCCATTTGAGCAGCGGACGGATGGCCCTGGCGAGCGCGAGCGAGAGCAGCGGGCCGAGCAGCAGCGCCACGACGATCGCGAGCGTGTAGCCGACGTAGAAGATCGGGCGCGATCGCGCGGTCGACAGGCAGACGATCGACACCGCGCCGCCGATCGCGGCGAGGACCGCGCGCACCCGGCTCTCGCCCGCCGACAGGACCTGATAGCGCCCCTTCTGCAGCGCCTGCACCGGATCGACGCGCGCGGCGTTTCGCGCGGGAATGCTCGCCGCGATCATGCTCGTCGCGACGCCGAGCGCGACGGCGCCGCCGAGCAGCAGCGGGTTGGTCGCGATGTCGTCGGTGTGCTGCGCGACGCCGTAGACGTCCGCGATGAGCGTTCCGATCGACGCCGCGATCCCGCGCGCGATGAGGAGGCCGAAGCCGACGCCGCCAATCGATCCGACGAGGCCGGTGATCGCGCTCTCGCCGAGGAAGAGCCAGCGGATCTGCCGCCGCGTCGCGCCGAGCGCGCGGAGGATCCCGATCTCGGATCGGCGCTGCGTGACGGCGATCGCGAACGCGTTGTAGATGATGAACATCCCGATGAAGAGCGCGAAGAGGCTCGAGATGCCGACCATCATCGAGTAGGCCGACAGCATCGCCTCGAACTGCTGGCCGCGCCCCGACGGCGGATCCACCTGGAAGCCGGGCCCGAGCGCCGCGCGCAGCTCGCGCTCCGCGTCGGCGAGCGTGCGTCCGGGCTTCACCGCGAGATCGATGCGGTCGAACTTGCGGCCGCGCCCGAACATCTTCTGCGCGGCGTAGATGTCCATGATCGCGAGGTTGCCGCCGAAGGCGCTCGTCAGGCCGGAGGACTTCATCACGCCGCGCACGGCGAACGGCTTGTCGCCTTCGATCGTGCCGAGCGTCGCGTGTCCGCCGACCGAGAGGCCGTTTCGGTCGGCGTACTCCTTCGACACGATGATCGAGTCGGGCTGCGCGAGGAACACCAGCGGGTCGTCGATCACCGCCTCCTCGCCGCTCTCGAGATCGTACTCGCGCAGGCTGCGATCGCCGGTCATGTCGATGCCGAGGACGAGCAGGTTGCCCTGGCCCTTCAGCCCCGTATCGGCGACCGCTTCGATCACCGGTACGGCGACGCTCACGGACGCGGCGGCCTGGACTTTTTCGAGCACCTCCTCGTCGAACCCGGTCTCGCCGGCCGTCACCTGCAGCTCGGTCTTTCCCGCAATCCGATCCACGGTGCGCGAGAAGGCGAAGAGCACGCTCTGATTCGCCGTGTGCATGCCGACGAAGACGGCGACGCCGAGCACGATGCCGGCGGTGGTCAGCGCCGTGCGCAGCACGTGCTTGCGGAAGTACGGCCAGCTGATCAGCCGCAGCAGGATCATCGGCGCCGATCTTCGACGATGCGGCCGTCGCGCAGCGCGATCGTCCGCTCGCAGCTGTCGGCGACGGTCATGTCGTGCGTGACGATCACGACCGTCGAGCGGAGGCGGCTGTGCAGGTCGCGAATCAGCGTGAGAATCTCGCCGCCGGTTCGCGTGTCGAGATTGCCCGTCGGCTCGTCGGCCAGGAGAATCGGCGGGTAAATCGACAGCGCGCGGGCAATCGCGACGCGCTGGCGCTCGCCGCCGGAGAGCTCCTCGGGCAGATGCGTCAGGCGGTGGCCGAGCTGCACGAGCGTGAGCAGCTCGCGTGCGCGGTCGTCGACTGTGCGGCGCGGCCAGCCGCGGAGGTGGAGCGGGAGGCCGACGTTCTCGAGGCACGTGAGCGTCGGCAGCAGGTTGAAGAACTGGAAGATGAAGCCGATCTTGTCGCGACGCACGCGCGTCAGCTCGTCGTCGGACAACCCGGCGAAGGGAGCGCCGTCGACGACGACGTCGCCGCTCGTCGGACGGTCGAGGCCGCCGACGAGATTGAGGAGCGTCGATTTGCCGGAGCCGGAGGGGCCAATGACGGCGACCATCTCGCCGCGCGGGATGGCGAGCGACACGTCGGCGAGGGCGACGACGTCGCGTTTGCCGGCGAACTGGCGGGAGACGCCGCGCAGCTCGATCATCGCGGGCGGCGCGCCGGGGGCGAGGGGGTCGGACGCGGCGGCGGCGGCCGGCGTCGGGGTCATGCGCGATTATGTGAACTTTTTCACAATGTTGTCAAATCGCGGGAAAAGCCGCCGGATGGTGGGAGTTCAGCAGATACGCCGTCACGCGGCGCGCTCACACGCCTCACGTGCCGCCGAAGCCGATCGTCACGGTGCCGTCCTCGACGATCACCGGCACGGCGCGACGTCCTTTCGTCAGGCCGAGCATCCGCTCGAGCGCCGCCGCGTCCTTCTTGACGTTCACGTAATTGACCGGAACATGCCGCCGCTCGAAGTCGTCCCGGGCGGCTTGCGTATAGGGTCAGGTGTCCTTGCCGAAGATTTCGACCATGCGTCGATTGTACGCCGAGCGTGCCATCAACCTGGTTTCAACCTGGTTTCAACCTGGTTCGAACCAGGTTGAAACCTGGAAGACACGAGGTTATCGGTTGGGAGCAGACCCGGTGATCACGTGAGAGGCGCAGCGGCGACTGCGAACGCGCGCCTGCGTCGCAGTTTCTCAAATCGCATCGGCGAGCGGTGATCGCAGAAACTGCGATGTTCGACGAGGCGATCGTCGAATTTCCTCGGAAAAACGTGTGGTCAGGGTTGAGCGCGATTCTTGCCTTCGATTATGAGAAATGAGTCCACGACGAATCGTCCTGCCCGACATGACACATCACGTTCGCCATCGCGGAAACGACCATCGCAAGGTCTTCATCGACGAGGAGGACTGCTTGCGGTACCTCGAATTGCTTCGAGGCGCGTGCGCGAAGTACGCCGTCGACGTGCACAACTTCGCGTTGATGAAGACGCACTCGCACGTGCTGTTGACGCCGCCGCTCGGTGTTTCGCTCTCGAATGCCATGCGCGAAGTGGGCCGAGGCTACTCGCGTGCATTCAACCGCAAGTATCGGCGCCGCGGTACGTTGTGGCACGGGCCGTACGAGTGCAAGGAGGTCATCGACGAAGAACAGGCCCTGACGTGTGCGCGATACATCGAGCAGAATCCGGTGCGAGCCAAAGTCGTGTCGAGGCTCGAGGACTACCGGTGGTCGTCCTACAGGATTCATGCGCTGGGCGAACCGTCGGAATGGATCGTGCCGCATCCTGCCTACATCGCGCTGGGCAAGACCGCCGAGGATCGTCAGGCGGCATTTCGAGCGCTTTGTGCGGAGCCCTTGCCGTCGAGCGACATTCTGGTCGTCAGGTGGCCACGTTACGTGACGAGGCTCAACTAACGTGCGGCGTCTGGGCGTCACTTCTGCCTGCTTCAACCAGGTAACAACCAGGTTCTTACCAGGTTAATACCGGGTTCTTACCAGGTTCTTACCAGGTTGACAGCTGCGACAGCCGCTCGAGGAGCGCGCGGGTCTCCGGCGGCAGCGGCATCGGACGGCCGGCCGCGGCGTCGTAGGCGACCATGACGGTCTTGCCGGCCGCGACCCTGTGCCCGGCCCGCGCGTCGACGATCTCGTACTCCAACCCGAAGCTGGATCGCCCGACCGCGCCGACGCGCACGCGGACCTCGAGCTCGTCGCCGAACCGCGCCGGCGCCTCGTAGTCGCACTCGGCCCGCGCCACGATCACGCGCGCGTGCGGCGCCGCCGCGCCGGTCGCCTCGCGCCAGAGCGTCAGCCGGCACTGCTCGAAATAGGTGAAGTACACGGCGTGGTTCACGTGCCCCATCGCGTCGCAGTCGCGAAACCGCACCGTGAGCACGTGACGATACGCCCAGCGCGCCGCGCCCGCCTCGCTCGACCCCGACATGCGCGGTAGAATACCCGACCACCGTGAGCCTGCCGATCGCCGCGCCCGACGCGTTCACGCCCGACGAAGCCCGCGCGCTCGCGCCCTACTTCACCAACACCGATCGACCGGTGTTCGCGCTGACAAATCTCCCCGAGACGGTGAAGGGCGCGCTCTTCGCGCGCTACTCGCGCTCCGCGAAATCGGTGCGCCGGTTGTTCCTCGACGAGTTCCTCGGCGGCCTGTCCGCCGCGTCGATCGCGACGACGACCGTCGGCGCCGAGCGCGCCGATAAGCTGTACGCGCGCGTGCTGAACGAGTACGGCGACGACTCGGTCGCGCAGCTCGGCGGCGCCCACATCGCGTGCGAAGGCGTCTCCAACATCCTGACGAAGGTGCTCGAGTGGGGCCGCCTGATGGCGTATCTCGAGCAGTCGACGCGCTACGTCCCGTACACCGATCGGCCCAACGGGGCCTGGAAGTACTGCGTCCCGCCGGAGATCGCGCGCTCGCCGCTGCACGAGCCCTTCGTCCGCACGATGGATCGCGCGTTCGAGACCTACGCGCGCTGGATTCCGGCGATGGAGGCGCACTTCCGCGCGAAGTACCCGAAGTCGCCGGACGACTCCGACGCCGTCTACCGATCGGTCGTCCGCGCCAAGGCGCTCGACACGCTGCGTGGACTGCTGCCCGCGGCCACGACCTCGAACGTGGGCCTCTTCGGAACCGGACAGGCCTTCGAGGCGCTGCTGCTCCGGATGTTCGCGCACCCGCTCGAGGAAGTGCGCGACTGCGCGCAGCAGATCCTCGCCGAGCTGCGCCGCGTGATTCCGGCGTTCGTCGCGCGCGTCGATCAACCGGATCGCGGCGGACGCTGGACCGAATACCTGGCGGCCACGCGGCGCGACTTCGAGCTCGCGGCGGCGCCCTACATCTCCGACGCGCTCGCGCAGCCGCGCGACGAGGTCACGCTCGTCGACTTCGATCGCGACGGCGAGCTGAAGGTCGTCGCTGCCGCGCTCTACGCCGCCTCGGCGCTGCCCGACGATCAGCTGCTCGCGATCGCGCGCCGCATGTCGGCCGACGATCGCGCCTTGCTGCTCGGCGCCTACGTCGGACGCCGTGCGAACCGGCGCCACAAGCCCGGACGCGCGTTCGAGCGCACCAGCTACCGCTTCGACGTCCTCGCCGACTACGGCGCCTTCCGCGATCTCCAGCGCCATCGTCTGCTCACGATCGAGTGGCAGCCGCTCACCGCGCGCCACGGCTACATCGAGCCTGCGGCGATCGACGAGGCCGGCGCGCTCGACGACTGGCGCCGCGTGATGGAGGCGTCAGCGGAGCTGCACGAACGGCTCGCGGCCGCCGGGCTGCGCGACGCCGCGGCCTACGCCGTCGTGATGGCGTACCGCGTCCGCTTCTACATGGACATGAACGCGCGCGAGGCGATGCACCTCATCGAGCTGCGAAGCGCGCCGCAGGGCCATCCGTCGTACCGCCGCATCGCGCAGCTGATGCACCGCGCCATCGCGGACGTCGCCGGCCACCGCGCCATCGCCTCCGCCATGCAGTTCGCCGATCATTCCGAGGTGGAGCTCGAGCGGCTGCACGCCGAGCGCGCCATGGAGCGGAAGCGTCAGTCCTTCGCCCAGTAGCGGGAGTATTCGTCGAGGAAGGTCAGCGTCTCGAGCGACTTCATCCGATCGAAGAACAGGATGCCGTCGAGATGATCCGTCTCGTGCTGGATCACGCGCGCCGGAAAATCGTGCGCGCGCAGCTCGATGCGATCGCCCTTTCGATCGTAGGCGCGCACCTTGATCTCTCGCGCGCGCGGCACGCGTCCGCGGACGTCCGGGATGCTCAGGCATCCCTCCCAGTCCTCGACGACGTCGGCGCCGACGACGGTGATCTCGGGGTTGACGATCGCGAGCGGCTCGGGGTCGTTCTCGTGCTCCTCGCCCGCGTCGAGCGACGCGACGAACAGCCGCAGCCCTTCGTGCACCTGCGGCGCCGCCAGCCCCACGCCGTGGTACTCGGCCATCGTCTCCATCATGTCGTCGATCAGGCGCTGCAGCATGGCGCCGCGCAGCTCGTGCTTGTCGACGGTCCGCGCCTTGGCGCGCAGCACGGGGTGCCCCATGCGCGCGACCTTCAGGATGGACATGCGAAAATTGTAGTGTGAATCACCTTCACCCGCACGACGACTCCCACGCGTACCGCTTCTGTCCGCGCTGCGGCGGCGCGCTCGAGCGCCGCCTGCTGAAGCCGAGCGAGCCGGAGCGGCCCGTGTGCACCGAGTGCGGCTTCGTCTTCTACATCGATCCGAAGATCGCGGTCGGCACGATCATCGAGACGCACGCCGGGATCGTGCTCGTGCGACGCGCGATCGAGCCGGGCTACGGGCTCTGGGTGTTTCCCGGCGGCTACGTCGATCGCGGCGAGGCGCTGACGGCGGCGGCGGTGCGCGAAGCGCGTGAGGAGTGCGGCCTCGACGTGCGGCTCGACGGCCTCGTGAACGTGTACTCGTACCCCGGCCGCGCGCCGGTGATCGTCGTCTACGCGGCGACGGCCATCGGCGGGACACTGTGCGTCGACGACGAGTGCATCGAGAGCGCGGAGTTCGAGCGATCACAAATTCCGTGGGACCGTCTGGCGTTCCGCAGCACGCATGACGGCCTCCGCGACTACCTCGGCGGCGCGCGCCACACCATCCCGAGCTGAACCATACCTGCACACTACTGCGCGTGCTTAAGCGGCCGATAAGAGTGCTGGAGTCATCTGGCCGCCATCCTGCTATGGATCAGGTCGGTTGATTCTCTTTCAACCGAAAAAACACGTCGTTTTCGCCGGAAGCATGCAGAAGCGTGCGTTCCGTCACAGGGATGTAATGAAAGGGACCCTTTCGCTGGCGCTGGTGTCGGCGGCGTTGATGGGCGGGGCGTGCGGCTTCGACCATTCGACGAACGTGCTGACGCCGACTTCGATCGGCAACACGAACACGTCCGGCTCCTCGTCGTCCGGCGGCCCGATGCTGGGCATGTGGGAGTCGAACGCCCTGCCGACGCTGCCGACCGGCAGCACGTGCGGCAACTTCAAATACACGATCGCCTCACAGACGCCGGCGTCGATCGCCGGAACGTTCACGGGCGACTGCGGCGGCGGGATCACGATCAGCGGCAACGCGACGGGCCAGTTGAGCGGCACCAACGTCGCGATGACGGTGAACGGCAACGGGACGGGCCCGGGCCTTCCGAGCTGCGCCTTCACGCTGACCGGCAACGGCGCGATCGAGGACAACGGCAACACGCTGCGGATTCCGTTCAGCGGCACGACGTGCATGGGACCGGTGAGCGGCGTCGAGGTGCTGCGCAAGCCGCAGCCGGCCTCGCCGCCACCTCCGCCACCGCCGCCGCCGCCGACTCCCGATCCGACGCCCACGCCGACGCCGACGTCGAACGACGCGATCGACGTCAACTCGATCAGCATCGTCGGGTCGCCTGACGTGCGCGGCTGGCCGGCGACGGCGCGGATCCGCGTGCTGGACTTCAATTCGTCCGGCCTCGCGATCGACTTCACGAAGAAGGACGGCGCGGGACGCTGGCCCGACGTCGTGCCTCCGGGCTGGGACGGCGGCCTGCAGTACACCGTGTGGATGGTCGTGAACCACGGCGGCCGCTGGTATTCGGCGGGCGGCGTGGAGTACTGGTACGGCCTCGGCCGGAGCGGCGGTCCGCCTTCGCGGTTCGCCAGCAACTGGTACTACAACCCGCAGGTGTGGGCGCCGCTGACGTATCACCAGCCGGCGGTCGGCGAGCAGGTCGGCTTCTTCGTCACCGCTGGCGACCAGCGCGCGAAGGACATTCACGCCGTCGCCGAGCGATCGAACATCGTGCTCGTGCCGTTCCCGAGCGACGGCGGCGCGTATTATCCGTTCTAAACATCAAGGGGGCGTTGCAACCAGGTTGCAACGCCCCCTTTCCGCGTAACGTTCACGCCTCTTCGACGTCCGCCGATACAGCCTTCACATCATTGCACGTTCGCCGTGACCGACGCGTTGCCGGTCAGCGTGAACCGGCACGTCTTCGTCTTGCTCCCGTTGCTCGAACAGGCGCCCGACCAGACGGCATCGCGGCCGTTGGAGATGCTGAGCGTGATCGACGCACCGACGGAGAAGGACGCCGAGCCGGTGCTGCCGACCGAGACGTTGATGCCGGCGGGGCTCGAGGTCACGCGCTCGCCGCTTCGTCCCGTCGCCGTCACCGTCAACGCCGCGCCCTGAGCCTGCGGCGTCACCGTCAGCGCCGCGCTCTTGCTGGCGCCGCCGGCCGATCCGGTGATCGTCACCGGCGTGGAGGTCGTGACGGCGCTCGTCGCGATCGAGAACGCGGCGCTCGTCGCGCCCGCCGCGACGGTGACGCTCGCGGGCACGCTCGCCGCCGCGTTGTTGCTCGACAACGCGACCGTCATCCCGCCTGCAGGCGCCGCGGTCGTCAGCGCGACGCTGCCGGATGCGGACGTGCCGCCGCTCACGCTCGACGGACTGACGGCCACCGACGCGATCGACGTCGACGCCGCCGCATCGGGATTCACCGTCAGCGTCGCCGATTGCGTGACGCCGCCGCCGGCGACCGAGATCGTCACCACCGTCTGCGTCGTCACCTGCGTGGTGAAGATGTTGAAGCCGCCGGCCGTCGCGCCGGCGGGCACCAGCACACTGCCCGGGATCTGCGCGACCGCCGGGTTGCTGCTCGTCAGCTGGAAGATCGAGTCGGTGGCCTGCGCCGATGCGATTGTCACGCGGCCGAACGAGCTGCCGCCGGTGCCGACGGTCGCCGTCGGGTTGAGCGTCAGCGACGTCGGGCTCGGCTGCGGCGTGAGCGTCACCTTTCCCTGCACGCTGAGGCCGTTCCACGTCGCCGTCAGCGTCGCCGTGGTATTCGCCGTCACCATGCTCGTCGGCAGCGAGAACGACGTCGAGAAGGATCCCGGGTTCACGAACACCGACCCGGGCGGCGTGACGTTCGGGTTGTCGCTCGAGAGCGTCACGTCCGCGCCGCCGGCAGGCGCCTGACCACTGAGCTGCACGATCGCGCCGGCCGTCGCGCCGCCGTTGATCGTGCTCGGCGACACCGTCAGCGACTTCAGCGTCGTCTCGCCGATCGTGATGTCGCCGGACGCCGACGCGCCGTTGAGCGTCGCCGTGATCGTCGCCAGCGTCGTCGAGGCGACCTGGCCCGCCGTCATCTGGAACTGCGTCCACGCGATGTTGGCGGGCATCGCGATCGTCGCCGGCACCGGCGCCGCGCCCGGATTCGAGCTCGTGAGGCTGATGTTCGTCGCCGTCGCAGGCGCGCTCGACAGCTGCACCTGCACCCACGTGGTGTTGCCGCTCGCGAGCGGGTTCGTGGTGAACGACACGGACACCGGCGTCGGCGCCGAGGAGCTGACGGTGAATGTTCCCGCGGCCGACCACGCCGTCACCGCCGCCGTCGTCGCCGACGCGTCGCCCTGCACCGAATGCACGCGCCAGAACTTTTTCCCCGGCGTCAGCGACAGCACTGTCCGCGTCGGGTTGGTCAGCTGCGTGTCGAGCTCTTCGATCTGGCTGAAGCCGCTGTCCTTCGCGATCTGGAGATCGTAGCCGCCCGGCTGCGGGTTCGGGACGTCGGTCCACTGGAGCGTGACGGGCAGCGTAAGCGTGGCGCCGTTGGCGGGCGCGATCGGCGTCGGCGGCGCCGGCAGCGGGTTGTTGTAGAAGACCGAGAACGAATCAATGTTCGACGGCGCGCTCGTGACGCCGCTCGCGTCCACCGCGTAGACGCGCGCGAAGTAGTTGCCTTCCGGGTTGCCGATGGCGAACGAATAGGTCGTCTTCGTGTTCGGGATGTTGTCGAACTTCACCGTCGTGGACACCGGGAAGCTCGAGCTGCTCGACGACTGCAGCATGTAGGTCGCGGCGCCCGGCACGGCGCTCCACGTGAACGTCATCACCTCGAAGGGATGGAACGTCGAGTAGCCTTTCGGCGGATCGAGCGTCGGGGCCGGCAGCGCGTTGCCGCTGACGCCGGACACGGTAAAGCTGCGCGGCTGCGACCATGCGCCCTGATTGAAGGAGCCGTCGACGGCCTGCACGCGCCAGAAGTACGTGCCGTTGGTCAGGCCGCTCACCGTGTCGGACGTGGCGTTGGCGTTCGTCGAGTTCTGCTTGACCACCGGCGAGAACGTCGACGACGCGCTCACCTGCCAGTTGTACGCGACGATGCCCGCGGGATCGGAAACGGCCGACCACGAGATCGTGAAGGGCTCCGGGATGCTTGCGCCGTTTGCGGGCGCGACGAGCGTGGGAGCGGCCGGTACGGCAAGCAGATGTCCTTCGAAACCGCCCAGCATTGCGGCCGTCAGGATCAGCGCACAGCGGAGTCGTCTCATCATGGACGACTCAATTGAGCAAGGCCATCGCCATGCGCGCGTGCGCGCAAGGCGGATTACATCAACGTATCGTTTGGATCACGAAAGTACATGTTCGTTGTTTGTACGCGGGGCCCGACAGCCCATGTTTCAAAGCGCCTAGGAAAGAATTGCCGGTTGAATTACGAAATCCGACACCGTACACAGTGTCGGTTCCGGTTTTTCCGCAGAGCCTGCAGAGGATTGCCTATACTGGTGCGCTATGAAACACGCGATGAAACAGCTGGCCTTCGCCGCCTTTCTTGTGGCCATCGTCGTCGGAGCGACCGCGGGCGTGGCCGCGAAAAACAGGCAGGCGCCGCCGCCGAAGGAGCCCGATTTGTGCGCGGTTCCTCCGGGCGCGCAGCCGCTCTTGCCGGCGAAGCTGCTGCCCGGGATGGGCGTCACGAAGGACTTTCCGGTGACGACCACCTCGGAGGAGGCGCGGAAGTTTTTCCTCCAGGGCGTCTCGCAGATTCACTCGTTCTGGTTCGTGGAATCGGAGCGCTCGTGCCTGCAGGCCCTCGAGTTCGATCCGAAGATGGCGATGGCCGACTGGTGCATCGCGCTCAGCGCCGCGGGCGACTACCGGCCCGCGTTCCAGCTGCTGCGCGATACGTCGAACGTCGGAGCGCGCGGCGCCGTCGCGTCGGGCGAGGCGGCGGCAACCGGCGCCGAAAACGGCGACGCCACGGTGCGGCGGACAGCCAACGGCGCCGCGATCGATCCGCAGGTGCGCGCGCGTGAAGCGATCGCGAAGGCGATGGAGCTCCGCGCCGGCGTGACGCCGCGCGAACGGTTGTACATCGAGGCGCAGGCGGCGCGGCGCGCGCCCGGCCCGAAGAACGCCGCCGACGCGGCCTACATCGCGGGCCTGCGGAAGCTGGTCGCCGCGTATCCCGACGATCTCGAGGCGAAGTCGATGCTCGGCCTCGCGCTCGACGACGGGTTCGATTCGGTGACGAAGAAGCCGCGCGCGCACACGATGGAGGCGATCGCGCTGCTCGAGGAGGTCGTGAAGAAAGACGATGCGCATTTCGGCGCGCATCACTACCTGATTCACGCGTACGAAGGCAGCAAGACGCCGGAGAAGGCATGGCACGCGAACGCGCGCTACGCCGGGCTGGTCACCAACATCCCGCACGCACTCCACATGCCGGGGCACATCTACGCGCAGAGCGATCGGATCCAGGCGGCCATCTCCGCATTCTCGGGCGCCGCGGCCGTCGAGCAGCGATGGATCGAGTCCGACTCGCTCTATCCAACGGGACACCACGGCCACAACGTCCACTTCCTGATCCACGCGCTCAACCTCGGCGGACGCTACGACGAGTCGATGAAGTGGGTGCAGCAGCTCTTCACCTTCAAGGAGAACCCGCGCGAGCGCGCCGGCAACAACCAGCGCGGTGTCTGGCGCCAGGGATACTTCGGCCTGATCAAGACCGTCGTCCGCTTCGAGAAGTGGCCGGAGATCCAGGACGGCCAGACGATCCCCGTCTACGACAAACCGGAGCAGCAGGCGTGGCGCCACTGGGCGATTGGCCTCGCGCAGGCGAACACCGGCCAGCTCGATCGCGCGAAAGACGCGCTCGGCGAGATGCAGAAGGATCTGTCCGCCGTGACGTCGGCGAAGGAACCGATCGCGATTGCGGCGCAGGAGCTCGAGGCGACGATCGCGGCGCGGGGCGGCGATCGGAAGAAGGGCTACGAGCTGTATCGCAAGGCGGCGGATCGCGAGGCGGCGCTCATCTACACGGAGCCGCCGGCGTTCCCGCGTCCGGTCGCCGAGGGATGGGCGAACGTCGCGCTCGCGCTCGGCGATTTCGCGACGGCCGAAAAAGCGTACCGCGAAACGCTGACGCGCGAGCCGGGGAGCGGCCGCGCGTACTTCGGCCTCGCCGCCTCGCTCGACGGCCTCGGCCGGACGAGCGAAGCGCAGAGCGTGCGCAGCCTCGCCGCCAAGGCCTGGGCGAGCGCCGACGCGAACCTGCCGCAGATGCAGTCGACGACGGCCGGCGCGTCGAAGAACTGACCGCCGGCCCCGGTCGCCGTCATGGCGCGCGGTCCAACACCGCGCCGACGAGATCGACGAGCTGCTGCGGCGTGAAGTCCTTGCCTTCGACGGTCGCGGCGAGGCGGCCGTCGCGATCGATCACCGCCGTCTGCAGCGAGTGCGTGATGAGGCCTTCCTCCGGCCAGTACTGAATCCCGAACGCGTTGCACACCCGCTCGATCCTCGCGGCGTCGCCCGTGAGGAAGTGCCAGCCGGGTCCGCCGGCGCGGCGGGCCGCCGCGTAGCGCGCGAGGACGGACGGCGTGTCGTACTTCGGATCGAAGCTGATCGTGAGGAGCGCGAGATCGCGGTCCATCCGCGCGGCGAACCGATCCCGCACGGCGCGGAAGTTGTCCACCATGCGCGGGCAGTAGTCGGGCAGCGGGCAGCGCGAGTAGATGAACGTGACCGCGACGACCTTGCCGCGCAGCGCCGCCAGCGACACCGGCGCGTTCGCCTGATCGACGAGCTCGAAGTCGGGCATCGGTGCGCCGACCGGCACCAGTGCCGGCGCCGCGGGCGTCTGCTGCAGCCCGGCGTCGACGGCCGGCGCCGACACCACCTCGACGCGATCCACCCACGACCGGCCGCCCTTGACCGCGAGGCGGAAGCGCACGCGGTCCCCCGGCGAGAGCGCGATCGAGCGCGCGGCGCCGCGGACGTCGAACGGCATCGCCATCGCGTCCATGAAGCCCGGGAAGGCGTCGTGCGAGATCGTCACGACCGACGCGGCGCGATCCACCTGGAGGACGAGCCCGGTGGTCGTGTGGTGCGCCGCGCATGCGACGGTCGATGCGGCGGCGGCGAGCGCGAGAAGTCTGAGTCTAATCGGCGAGCCCTTCCGCTTTCTTCTCGGCCGCGGTGATCTTGCCGCCGGCCGCGACGATCTCCTTCTCGCGATCGATCGCCACGACCGGCGCCTTGACGAAGCGCGCGACGAGCGGCGCCGTGCCGTTGATCTTCAGCCTGCTCATGAGGAAGGTGAACTGCTCCTCGAGCGTCCGCCCGATCGCCCGCCGCGCATCGTCGCCGAGGTCCCACATCTTCCGCTTGAAGGGCCCCAGCGCCTTCTTGCGCGCCTTGTAGAGGAACTGCTCCTCGGTGTCCTTCGGCTTGCGCTCCTCCTGGGCGTTGGCGCGCACCCACTCGTACATCTCGTTCCGCAGATCGGCGGGAAACTGCTGATGCTCGTAGACCATGTTCTGGAAGTTCGTCGCGAGGTGGATCTCGCACGCGCCGACGCGCGGGAACGCGTCGAACGCGTCGGGCGGGAGCGTCGACGCGCCGTGCTGCACGGCGCCGGCGAGCCCGTAGTCCTCGCGCGCGACGCGTGAGAGCTCGGCGAGCGTCTGCAGATCGATCTTCACGTCCATGCGCAGCGTGCCGTCGGCGTTGATGAAGCCGCCGTGCGCGGTGCCCGTCTGGACGCTGATCTTGCTGAGCCCGACGAGGCCGCCGCCCCTCTGCTTCAGCGCCGCGTTGTAGCCGTCCATGTAGGCGTGCAGCTCGTGCACGTCCGAGTTCTTGCCGCCCACTTCGCCGATCTCGCCGCCGACCGACACGGTCACGTCCTGCGGCTGGTGCTGCCTGATGAACGCGGTGAAATCGGCGGCCAGGTTGACGTTCACTTCCTGCTGCTCGGCGAGCGTCGGCTTCGAGAGATCCACCAGCGTCGACGTGTCGATGTCGATGTTGTAGAACCCGGCGGCGATCTCTTCTTTGATGAGCGCGCGCAGGCCGTCGAGCTCCTTGTCGCGCTCGGGGCTGTTGAACTTCTTCGCGTTGGTCTGCACGTGATCGCCCTGGATGAAGATCGGCCCGGCGAAGCCCTCGCGCAGCGCCGCGCCGAGGACGACCGCCGCGTACTCGTGCGGCCGCTGCTCGGTGTAGCCGATCTCCGACCGAGCGATCTCGAAGATGAACGCGCCGGCGCTCGTCGCCTTCGCCGATCGCACCACCGCGCGCGCCGTGTCGTAGGCCATCGCGCGCACGTTGATCGCGGGCACCGTGAAGCCGCCCGCCGCAGCCTTGCCCATCGCCATGTAGAGATCGTGAATCGACGCCGGCCGGATGCCGGCCGCCGCGGCGAGGCTGCGCAGGATCCAGCGCGCCGTGCCTTTCAGATCCGCATCGCCGCCGAACACGGAGGTCCACACGAGCCGATCGATCACGTCGCCGGTGACGGCCGCGGGGTTGGTGACGCTCACGCGATCGGTGAGCACCGCGGCGGCCGGTTTCACCGCGTCGGTCATGTCCTTGATGGATTGAAAGGTCGGCGTCGCTGTCATGATGGGTCTCCTCGCCTCCGGGCAACCGCGTATTCTAGCACCGGGAAACGGAAATCTTCGACGGCGGCGGCCGAGAGCGCCGCGGCGATCATCTCCTCGATCGGCAGCGCCTGCTCCGCCGCCTCGACTTCCGCCGGCCGCACGCGCGTCGCCGGATGCTTCGGCGTGAAGAGCGTGCAGCAGTCCTGATCCGGGATGATCGAGATCGGGAAGGTGCCGATGCGCTCCGCTTCGGCGCTGATCTCGTCCTTGTCCATGCCGACGAGCGGCCGCAGGATCTGCAGCCGCGTCGCCTGCGCGATCGCCGTCATGTTCTCGAGCGTCTGCGACGCGACCTGGCCGATCACCTCGCCGGTGACGAGCGCGCGCGCGCGCGCCTTGCGCGCGAGCCGCTCGGCGATGCGCAGCATCAGCCGCCGGTAGATCACCACGCGCAGATCGGGAGGCACGGCGAGGACGACCTGCTGCTGCAGCTCGCCGAACGGGACGAGCACGAGGCGCGAGCGCAGCTGGTGCCTCGTCAGCAGCGCCGCGATCTCACGCACCTTCTCCTGCGACGCGCGCGACAGGATCGGATAGCTGTGGAAGTGAATCAGCAGCACGGAGCAGCCGCGGCGCATCATCCGGTACGCGGCGACCGGCGAATCGATGCCGCCCGAGAGCAGGCAGGCGACGCGCCCGCCGGTGCCGGTCGGCATTCCGCCCGCGCCCGGTTCCTTGCCGAAGAAATAGAACGCGCCGTCGGGCAGCATCTCGATGTGGATCGTCAGCGCCGGATGATCGAGATCGACGCGCCAGCCCGTTGCCTGCTTGACGAGGCCGCCCACTTCCCGCTCGACCTGCGGCGAGGTGAACGGCAGCCGCTTGTCGGCGCGCGTCGCCGACACGCGGAACGACGCCGTCTCGCGGCGGCCGAGGTCCGCCAGAATCGACGCCGCGAGCGCCGCGAAGTCGTGCGGCCCGCGGCTCGCCGCCGAGAAGTTCGCGATGCCGAACACGCGCGCGAGGCGCGCGCGCACTTCGTCCCACGGCGCCTCGTCGCCGAGCTCGATCTCGATGCGTCCCATCATCGAGCGCACCGCCGCCACGTGCAGCCCCGCGAGCGCCACCTTCAGGTTGCGCACGAGCAGCTGGATGAACCAGGGGCGGTTCTTTCCTTTCAGCGCGAGCTCTTTGTAATGGACGACGATGGAGTTCATCGCAACCTAACGGAGCGCAGCCGTCACGCCGAGGATCGTAGGGCACGGCCTTTAGGCCGTGCCGTGCGGGACGGCCTAAAAGCCGTCCCCTACGAAGAGAGTCACTGCTTCATCGACAACTCGGCGGCGCGGTGGCCGCTGCGAACGGCGCTCTCGATCGTAGCCGGCAGGCCGGTGTCGATCCAATCGCCGGCGAGCACGAGCCGTTTGACGCCCGTCTCCGCCGGCGGCCGCGGCGGCTGCCCCGGCGCCAGCGAGAACGTCGCGCGCGGCTCGCGCACGACGGTTCCGCGCAGCAGCCGGACGCCGCGCGAGGCAGGCAGCGCCTGCAGCAGCTCGTCGTGCGCCGCGCGAACCAGATCGTCGTTCGTGCGCGCGAGCATCGCGTCCGCGCCGCTCGACACCAGCGACACGTGCGCTTCGTTCGCCGCGCCGGACTCGTGGCCGTCGTGCGCGCCGCCGCCCTCGGACTTGTTGAACGCCCACTGCATCGCGCGCCCCGGCAGCCCGATGAACGGCTCGTCGAAGACCGGGCGATCGAACCAGAGGTTGACGCTGACGATCGGCGACGCCGTCATGCGGCGCGTCCGCTCGATCATCGCGCGGAGCGCGGGCGGCTCGCGATCGAAGAGCTCGGCGAACGCGAACCACGGGACGGCGGACACGACGCACGCGGCGGCGATCGTGCCGCTGCCGACGCGGACGCCGGTCGCGGCGCCGCCGTCGATATCCGTCACCACCGTCGCACCCGCGCCGGCGCGGACCTCACCCCCGCGGCGCTCGATGTACGCGCGCGCCGGCTCAGCGTACATCGCGTCCAGCGGCGTGACCGGCAGCGCAATCGCCGCGCCCTCCGCGCCGCCGCCGAACATCTCCGCGAGCACGCGCGCGAAGGGCGGCGCGGCGGCGCGCTCGGCCGGCTGATTGAGCGCCGCCAGCGCGAGCGGATGCCACAGCATCTCGCGCAGCCGCGGCGTCTGGCCGTTGCGCACCAGCCATTGCTCGACCGTTTCGTCCGGCGACGCCGCCTTCACCGGCGCGCCGGCGAGCTCGCGGCGCGCGTTCCTGAGGGGCGTCGCCATCGCGGCGATCGACAGCCGATCGCGAAACGACAACGCGCTCCATTCCATGACGCCCGCGACGAGGTGCATCGGCGGCGGCAGCGGCGGGCACGACAGCCGCGACTTCCGTCCGTCGCGGTCGATCATCGTCACCGCAAGCTGACGATCGAGCCGCACGTTGTCGGCGGCGCCGATTTCGCGGAGAAACGCGAACGTCTCGCGATAGCAGCCGAGGAGCACGTGCTGGCCGTTGTCGACGAGCGCGCCGGTCTCGCGATCGGCGAATGCCGTGGCGCGGCCGCCGAGCCGGCTGCGCGCCTCGACGACCAGCGGCCGCGCGCCGCGCGAGGCCGCGCGCACCGCCGCGCTCAACCCGGCGAAGCCCGCGCCAATCACGACGATGTCGAATCCCTTCACGTCCACAGCCATTGCCTCAACGCGATGAAGGCCTGAATTGGCTTCGGCACGCGCGCGCGCGCCGTGAACACGTCGTGCCCGCTCCGCTCGATCCGCCGCAGCGTCTCGAAGTAGACGGCGCGCATGATCTCGGCCGCCACGAGCCGCTGCCGATCGGCCTCGGGCAGCGCCCGCCGCGCGCGATCGTAGAAATCGTGCGCGCGCCGGCACTCGAACGCGACGACGCGGCGCACCGGCTCGCTCGCGACGCCCGCGGAGAGATCCTCGACGGTGCAGCCGCACGCCCGCAGATCGGCGAGCGGGAGGTAGACGCGCCCGCGCGCGTAGTCGTCCTTCACGTCCCGCAGGATGTTGGTCAGCTGCAGCGCGACGCCCAGGGCAAGCGCGTACTCGCAGGCGCGCTCGTCGCGGCACCCGAAGACACGGATGCAGATGAGGCCGACGGCCGACGCCACCCGCCGGCAGTACTGCAAGAGGTCGTCGAAGGTTTCGTAGCGCATCGTGTCGAGGTCCATCGCGACGCCGTCGATGACGTCCTCGAACGCCTGGCGCGGCAAGTCGAACGCCGCGACGAACGGCTGCAGCCGCCGCGCCTGATCGGTCGCCGGCTCGCGGCCGTCGAACGCGCGCGCGAGCTCCTCGCGCCAGAACGCCATCGCCGCGCGGCCGGTCGGCGTGCCGACCGCCGCCGCCTCTTCGTCGACCGCATCGTCCACGGCGCGGCAGAAATCCCAGACGGCGATGATCGCGCGGCGCTGCTCGGGCGGCAGCACGAGGAACGAGTAGGAGAAGCTCGTCTTCCGCGCCATCAGACGTGCGCGCTCCAGCGCAGGGCGCGCCAGAGGATCACCGGCACGTCGGCGCCGCCGAGCGTCGGCCGATAGGTGAGGAGCTCGCGGCGGGCGCGATCCACGCGCTCGAGGATGCGCTGGCCGCCGAGCCACGTGAGCCGCAGCTCGTAACGCAGCCGTCCGCGAACGCCGTCGCACACCGCGCGGCCCGCCGCGAGCTGCTCGCGCGTGACGGCAACGCACTGCGTGAGCGCCGCCGTCCACGCGGCCGGCAGCGGACCCGCCGGCGCCGCGGCGAGCTCGCGCTCGCTCGCGCCCGACGCCGCCTGCACGTCGCGCGGGACGTACAAGCGGCCGCTGCGCCAGTCGCGGCCGAAGTCCTGCCAGAAATTCGCGAGCTGCAGCGCGGTGCAGAGCGCGTCGGACGACCGGTCGAGCGCCTCGTCGCGGTGGCCGGCGATCCGCAGCACGAGGCGGCCGACGGGGTTCGCCGACCGGCGGCAGTAATCGAACACGTCGCTCCACGAGGCGTAGCGCGTCGTCATGGTATCCTGACCGAACGCGCTCACGAGATCATCGAACAACCCAATCGGCAGATCGAGCGATCGGATCGAATGCGCCAGCGCGGCGACGATGAGGTCCTCGTGCTCGTGGGGCGCGCCCTCGGCGTCCTCCACCGTGACGGCGGCGTGCAAGCGGCGCCGCCAGGCGTTCAGCTGCGCCAGCCGATCGGAAGCCGGCGCGGATCCCTCGTCGGCGATGTCGTCGGCGACGCGCGCGAACGCGTAGACGGCGGCGACGTGCGGCCGCATCGGCGCCGGCAGCAGCTGCGACGCCACCGGAAAATTCTCGTAATGCGACCGCGCCAGCGCCTCGCACGCCGCGTACGCGCGCGCGAGCGGCTCCCTCCAGTGGGACACGACGGCATTCTAGTCCGATATGCGTGACCTGTTCGCCGCGCTGGTCGCGCTCGCGCTGCTCGCGGCGGCGGCGAGCCTCGCGACGACGCTGCAGACGTACCGGCGACGGCGGCGCCGCCTGCGCGATTCCGAGCGCGCGCTCGGCCGGACGATTCTCGCGGAGATTCCCGCAGGCAACGACCTCGTGCTCTTCAGCGCCGACGCGTCGCGCTTCTACTATGGGGAGCAATCGATCGACAAGGACCTGATCGTCGCCGTGCGGGTGCTGATCAACGGCGCGCCGATCGCCGCGGCGGTGTCGCCGCGCTACCCCGAGGCGGTCGATCGGCAGCCGACCAGCTTCGAGGATCGGCCCGAGGGGATCGCGCGCGATCGGTGGGACGTGGCGATCGAAACGGTCACGGGCACGGTGCTGGTCGAGTGCGGCGCCATCCGTGAGCGCGTCTCGCAGGAGCTCGCGCGGTCGGTGTTCGAGGCCGTGCGGGATGCGATCGCCAGGGGCTAGACGTCGGGGCTGGGGGCTGGGGGCTGGGGCTGGGGCTGGCGAGAGGCTTACCACTCCGCTTCCAAAACGCCGGCGCGCTGATTGACGGCACGCGCGAGCACGAAGAGCAGATCGGACAACCGGTTCATGTATCGCACGAGCACGGGATCGACCGGCGGATCGAGGGCGACGATGCGGCGCTCGGCGCGGCGGCACACCGTGCGCGCGACGTGCAGCGCGGCGCCGGCGGGCGTGCCGCCGGCGAGAATGAAGCGGCGGAGCGGCGGCAGCGCGGCGTCGAGCCGATCGATCGCCTGCTCGAGGCGCGCGACGTCCTCGTCGGAGACGATTGCCTTGGTGACGCGCGCGGCCAGCTTGTCGGCGGGATCGGCGAGCTGCGCGCCGAGCGCGAAGAGATCGCGCTGGATCGGCGCGAGCTCGGCGTCGATGGCGGGGGCCGGCGCCGAGGCGCGGACGAAGCCGAGCCACGCGTTCAGCTCGTCGACCTCGCCGTACGCGTCGACGCGCGGATCGTCCTTGCGCGCGCGCGTCCCGTCGAAGAGCGACGTCTCGCCGGTGTCGCCGGTTCGCGTGTAGATCTTCACGTCGGGACGCAATTATGGCATCTGCGAAGCCGCCGAACCGCCGCCCGGTGCCAGGCACCGAGGGCGCGTTGCCCGCGCCGGCGGAGCGCCGCCGCTTCCGCCAGCGCCTGCTGACGTGGTACCGCCGCCACGGGCGCGACCTGCCCTGGCGGCAGACCGACGACCCCTATCACATCCTCGTGTCGGAGATCATGCTGCAGCAGACGCAGGTCGATCGCGTGCTGCCGAAATACGCCGAGTGGCTGCGCCGCTACCCCTCGCTGCAGGCGCTCGCGGCCGCGCCGGATCACGAGGTCGACCAGACGTGGCGGCCGCTCGGCTACAACATCCGCCCGCGGCGCCTCCAGTCCATCGCGCGCGAGTCGGTCGCCAGATACGGCGGCCGGCTGCCGTCCGACGAGGAGACGCTGCTGTCGTTCAAGGGGATCGGCCAGTACACCGCCGGCGCGATCCGCAGCTTCGCGTTCCGGGAGCGCGCGGCGATTCTCGACACCAACGTCGCGCGCGTGCTGTTCCGCGTCTTCGTCGCCGCCGGCGATCCGAAGGCGCACGCGATGAAGCGGCATCTGTGGACGGTGTCGGACGCGCTGGTGCCGTCGCGCCATGTGTTCGACTTCAACCAGGCGCTGATGGACCTCGGCGCGATGATCTGCGTCGCCAGGTCGCCGAAGTGCCTCGTCTGCCCGATGCGGAAGGATTGCGCGTGGCGCCGACGATCGTCGTGACGGCCGCCGTCGTCGAGCGCGACGGCCGCGTGCTCGTCACGCGGCGCCAGCGCGGCGTCCACCTCGAGGGGCTGTGGGAGTTTCCCGGCGGCAAGCAGGAAGACGGCGAATCGCTCGCGGCGTGCCTGGATCGCGAGCTCCGCGAGGAGCTCGACGTCCGCGCGCGCGTCGGCGAGGAGATATACACGACGACGCATGATTATCCAGAGCGGCGCGTGGAGCTGCATTTCCTGCGGTGCGAGCTCGACGGCGAACCGCGGCCGCTCCTCGGACAGGAGATCCGCTGGGTCGCGCGCGGCGATCTCGCGTCACTCGAGTTTCCGCCAGCCGACGCGGAGTTGATCAGGATTCTCGGGACGGCCTAGGGTGCGGGACGGCCTGAAGGCCGTCCCCTACGAAGTTGCGCGGTTATCCCGGTTGCGTCGGCCGCGCGACGAACGGCAGCTTCGCCACCTCGCCCGCCACGCCGTCGACGAGAACCGGCGTGCCCGGCTCGACGAAATCGCGGTGCACGTAGCCGAGCGCGATCGGCCGCTGGAGCGCCGGCGACATCGTGCTGCTCGTCACCTCGCCGATCTCGCGATCGCTCGAGCGGACGCGCGCGCCCGGCGCCGGCGCCTGCGCGCCGCCCAGCGCGATGCCGACGAGCCGCCGCGCCACGCGCCCGTGGCCGCGATGCAGCACGCGGATGACGATCTCCTGCCCGACGTAGCAGCCTTTCGTGAAGCTGATGGCGCGCTCTTCGATGCCGGCCTCGAGCGGAATCGTCTCCTCGTCCATGTCGCGGTGGAACTTCGGGACGCCCGCCTCGATGCGGAGCGCCTCCGCGGTCGCCTCGTCGATCTCCGGCGCGCCCGCCGACGCCAGCGCGGACTTCACGGCGGCGGCCTGCGCGCGCTCGACGTACAGATCGAACCCCGGCTCGCCGGCATCGGTCACGCGCGCGACGATCGCGGCGCCGCGGGCCGATGCGACGCGGACGCAGCCATGTTCGGGCAAGGCCGCCAGCGCGGCGACGTCGACGCCGCCCAGCGCCGCCGCCGTTGCACGCGCCGCGTCCGGACCGACGACCGCGATTTGCGCGAACGTGTCCGTCGCGTCGCCGAGCTGCACGTCCTCGCTGAAGATGAACTGATCCAGCTTCGCCATCACCGCGTCCTTCACGGCGCGATCGAGCGTCAGCAGGATCACGTCGCCGAGCTCGTAGACGTACATGTCGGCGATCATCCGGCCCTGCGCCGTGAGGTACGCGGCGTAGCAGCCCGTTCCCGGCGTCAACGCCGCGATGTCGTTGGTGAGCAGACCCTGCAGGTAGCTCGCGCGATCGGCGCCCGAGACGACGATGCGCCCGCGATCGGCGCGCTCGACGAACGCGGCGCGCTCGCGCGCCGCCGCGTAGGCGCCGGCGGAAACAGCCTGAACCATGATGCTATGCTGGAGTATGCCCTCGTTCCATTCTATCCGCGCGGGCGCGGCTGCTGCAGCGCTCGCGCTGGCGGCTGCGCACGCGGCGTCGGCCCAGATCGTGCCCGCGCCGCCGCCGCTGCCGGAGACGAATGGCACGACCTTCACGATCTTCTTCAACGGCCGCGCGCTCGGCTCCGAGCAGATCGCCGTGAACCGCGTCGCCGACGGCTGGATGATCACGAGCTCGGGGCGCCTGGCCGCGCCGATCGACGCGGTCGCGCGCCGCCTGCAGATCCGCTACACCGCCGACTGGCATCCGATCTCGTTCGACTTCGACGGGACGCTGCGCGGCCAGCTCCAGACCATCCGCACGACGGTCGAGGGGACGACGGCGAAGTCGAATATCACGTTGGGCACGCAGACGACCGAGCGCACCGACACGATCGATCCGGCGTCGCTGCTCATTCTCACGAACAGTTTCTTCGCCGGCTACGAAGCGATCGCCGCGCGCGCGCGCACGGCGGCGGCCGGAACCGACATCCCGATCTTCGCCGAAGGTCCGATGGCGATGTTCCGCGGGCGCATCGGCGCCGCCACCGGCGAGCAGATTCAGACCGTCTCGCGGCTGGTGGACGCGCACCGCGCGCCGCTGACGCTGACCGTGCCAGGGGGTACGGTCGAGGCCGTGATCTGGTGGGACGACACGGGGCGGCTCGTGCGGTTCAGCCTGCCCGGGCAGCAAATCGAGGTCGCGCGCGAGGACATCGCCGCCGTGTCGTCGCGCACCGTACGCATTTCGCGCGCGAACGACGAAGCGGTGACGATTCCGAGCAACGGGTTCACGCTCGCGGGCACGCTGTCGCGGCCGTCCTCGTCGACTGCGGCGCGGCTGCCGGCGGTGGTGCTCGTGGGCGGCAGCGGCGCCGTCGATCGCGACGGGTTCGTCGCCGGCGTGCCGGTTCTCGGCCAGATCGCCGGCGCGCTGGCCGACGCCGGCTTCATCGCCGTGCGCTACGACAAGCGCGGCATGGGCCAGAGCGGCGGCCGCGCGGAGTCGGCAACGCTCGCCGACTACGCCGACGACGTCCGCGCCGCCGTGAAGTTCCTCGAGGCGCGCAAGGACGTCGATCCGAAGCGCCTCGCCGTCGCCGGCCACAGCGAGGGCGGCATCGTCGCGCTGATCGCGGCGTCGAAGGAGAAGCGCATCGACGCCGTGGCGCTGCTCGCGACGCCGGGGATGACGGGCGCGGAGGTGGTGCTCGCGCAGCAGCGGCACATGCTCGATCGCATGAAGATCTCTCCCGAAGAGCGCCAGGCGAAGATCGACGCGCAGAAAAAGATCCACGACGCCGTGCTGAGCGGAAAAGGGATGGACCAGCTGCCGGCGGACGTCCGCCGCACCGTCGACAACGCGGAATTCCAGAGCCTGCTCGTCACCGATCCCGAGAAGCTGATGAAAGACGTCAGGCAGCCGCTGCTCGTCGTGCAGGGCGAGCTCGACACGCAGGTGGAGCCGAAGAACGCGGATCTCCTCAGCGAGATGGCGGCGCACCGGAAGAAAGCGCCGCCCGCCGAGGTCGTGAAGGTGCCCGGCGTGAATCACCTCCTCGCGGCGGCAGCGACCGGCGAAGTGGACGAGTACGCGTCATTGAAAGAGAAGCAGGTCGCTGCGCCCGTCACGCAGGCGCTGGTCTCGTGGCTGAAAAAGACGCTCTCGACCGCGCGCTAGCGATCGCGCGGCGGTACATCGCGGCGCGGCGCGATCGGCCGGTCTGGCCGACGGCGGCGCTCGGCGACTTGCGCGCAACGCTCGGCGGCGCGCTGCCTCCGCATCCACTCGATTCGTCGGAGGTCGTCGCGGATCTCGCGGCGGCGGCCGAGCCCGGCCTCGTCACGACCACCGGCCCGCGCTATTTCGGGTTCGTGACCGGCGGCGCACTGCCCGCGACGGTCGCCGCCGAGTGGCTGACGACGGCGTGGGATCAGAACGCGGGACTCTTCGTGATGTCGCCGGCCGCCGCGGTCGCGGAGGAGATCGCCGGCGAATGGCTGATCGATCTGCTGCGGCTGCCGCGCCATGCGAGCGCCGGCTTCGTCACCGGCGCGCATATGGCGAACCTCACCGCGCTGGCCGCGGCGCGCCACGAGCTGCTGCGGCGCGCCGGGTACGACGTCGAGGCCGACGGCCTGCAAAGCGCGCCGCGCCTCAACGTCGTCGCCGGCGCCGAGGTGCACGTGTCGGTCGTCGGCGCGCTGCGCGTGCTCGGCATCGGATCGTCGCAGATCGTTCGCGTGGAAGCGGACGGGCAAGGCCGCATGCGGCCTGACGCACTCGCCGACACGCTCGATCGGCTGAGCGGGCCGACGATCGTCTGCGCGCAGGCGGGCAACGTCAACACCGGCGCATTCGATCCGTTCGACGCCATTGCCGACGCGGCGCGGCGGCACGGCGCGTGGCTGCACGTCGACGGCGCTTTCGGCCTGTGGGCGGCGTGCAGCGAGTCGCTGCGGCATCTGATCGGCGGCGTCGAGCGCGCCGATTCCTGGGCGACCGACGCGCACAAGTGGCTGAACGTGCCGTACGACTCGGGTCTCGTGTTCACGTCGCATCCCGAAGCGCATCGCGCGGCGATGAGCGTCGAAGCCTCGTATCTGGTGCGATCGGCCGAGGAGCCGCGCGAGCCGATGGACTGGGTGCCCGAGTCGTCGCGCCGCGCGCGCGGGTTCTCCGTCTACGCGGCGCTGCGGGCGCTCGGGCGCAGCGGCGTCGAGGATCTGGTCGATCGCTGCTGCCGCCTGGCCGCGCGGTTCGCGGAGCGGCTTCGGCAGGAGCCGCAGCTGCAGGTGCTGAACGACGTCGTGTTGAATCAGGTCCTCGTCCGCGTGGTGCCCGCGGCCGGCGACTCCGACGCCGCGACGCGCGAAGCGCTGCGGATCGTACAGGACGAGCGGGTCTGCTGGCTCGGCGGCACGCGCTGGCACGGGATGCAGGCGATGCGAATCTCGGTGTCGAACTGGTCCACGACCGAGGAGGACGTCGATCGCTCAGCCGACTCGATCGTGCGCGCCGCGCGGATGGCGATCGGCGTGCACGTCTGATCGAATCCTCAGAACCAATCCCGCCTCACCAATCCCTCCAATCCCCAATCCCCAATCCCCAATCCCCAACCCCCAATCCCCAACCCCCAATCCCTATTCCTCGCGAAGCGCCTGAGCCGGATCGAGGCGGAGCCCGCGACGCGCCGCGACCGCACACGCCGTGGCTCCCGCGAGGCCGACGAGCGCGACGACGGCGGCGAGCACGAACGGGTCGCGCGCGCGGACGTCGAAGAGCAGGCTCGCGACGAAGCGGCCGACACCGAGCCCACCGAGCGTGCCGGCGGCGATGCCAACGGCGATCGGCCTCGTTCCCTGCCGCACGACGAGCCCGACGACTTCCGACGGCCGCGCCCCGAGCGCGACGCGAATGTTCATCTCGCGGCGGCGACGCGACACGCCGTACGACGTCGACGCGTACACGCCGAGCGTGGCGATGAACAGCGCCACCGCGCCGAAGACGACGAACAGGCGCATCTGGTAGCGGCGTCCGGCGACCGCCGCGCTGACGATCTGCTCGAGCGCGCGCGCGTCGCCGACGGCGATGTCGGGATCGATCGCGCGCACCGCCGCGCGCACCGGCGCCGTCAACGCCGCCGGATCGCTCGCCGTCCTGATCACGATCGACAGCGACGGACGGGTGCGCCACCAGTACGGCAGGTAGACCATCAACGGCGGCGTGCGATCCAGCGATGTCAGCTTGGCGTCGGCGGCGATGCCGACGACTTCGAAGCCGGCCTCGCCAGGCAGGCCGCGGCTGAAGCGTTTGCCGAGTGGATCCTGACCGGGCCAGATGCGCGCGGCCGTGCGGTCGGAGACGAGCGCCGGCATCGCGCCGCTGCCGCGGCCTTCGGTGTCGCCGAACGCGCGGCCGCGCAGAATCGTGATGCCGAGCGCGCGGAAGAACTCCGGCCCGACGAAGCGGTAGTTGGCCGACGGCTGCTCGCTCCGCGGGAGCGTGCTGCCGTCGGGCGCGATCGTGTTCACCTGCGTCGATCCCGACAGCGGCGGCGCCGACACGGTGGACGCACTCCGGACGCCCGGCAGCGCGCGAACCGCCGCGAGCAGCCGATCGTATGCGGCGAGACGCGTCGGCTCCGGCGCGTAGCGGTTCGCCGGCATCGAGAGCGGCACGACGAGGACGTGCTCCGCGGCGAACCCGCGATCGACGTTCATCAGCCTGACGAAGCTCGCCGTCAGCAGCCCGGTGACGACGAGCAGCGTGAGCGACAGCGCGACCTGCAGGGCGAGGAGCGCGCCGCGCGTCCGCGCGCTGCCGCGATCGCCGGTCGTCGAGACCGCGCCGGCGCGCAGCGCCTGCTCGACGTCGGCGCGAGAGGTCCGCCACGCCGGCAGGATCGCGACGAGGACGCCGGATGCGATCGAGACGGCCGCGGCGAACGCGAGAACGCGCGCGTCGAGCGCGACTTCGCTCGCGCGCGGCAGATCGACCGGCGCCGTCTTCACGAAGAGCGCCAGCGAAGCCCTCGCGACCCCGATGCCGAGCGCGCCGCCGGCGGCCGAGAGCACGAGCTGCTCCACGACCGCGCGCGCGACGATGCGCGAGCGCGCCGCGCCGAGCGCGGATCGGATCGCCGCATCGCGCAGCCGGCTGGTCGCGCGCGTCAGCGACAGGTTCGCGAGGTTGGAACACGCGATCAGCAGGACGGCGGCGACGGCGCCGAGCAGGAACAGCAGGCCGGTGCGCGCGCGCCCGACGAGCGTCTCCGCGAGGGGCGTCACGACGCTCGCGAGCGTCACGGGCTCGCCGGCTTCCTTCGTCGCGATCGCGCTGACCTGCCGCTGCAGGACGTCCAGCTCGGCGTGCGCCTGCTCGACGGTCGCGCCGGCGCGCAGGCGGCCGATCGCGTCGTTGTTGTGATCGCCCTCCCAGCCGACCCGTTCCTCTTCGATCCGGATGGGGACGAACAGCTCCGCCGGCGTCAGCCGCGCCGTCGGCAGCTGGAAGTCGGGGGCGAGGACGCCGACGATTGTTCGCGGGCGGCCGTCGAGCACGAGCGATCGGCCGACGATCGCGCCGTCGGCGCCGAAGCGCTGGCGCCACAGCGCATCGCTGAGCACGGCGACCTCGGGCTGCGCGACCGATTCATCGGCAGGCGTCAGCGTCCGGCCGAGGGCGGCGCGCACGTGCAGGGCGTCGAAGAGCGATCCGCTGCAGCGGCCGACGTCGATCTCGGCGGCGTCGCCCGCGCCGGTGAGGTTCCCGGGCCGGACGATGTACTGCGCCATCGATTCGAACGATTGCGCGTGCCTGCGCCAGTATTCGAAGTGCTGTTCGTTCACCTCGAGGACCGGAATCTTGTCGGCGAACTGCGCCCAGGCTTCGCGAATCGAGACCAGCCGGTGCGATTCGCGGTACGCGAGCGGCTCGAGCAGGACGCTGTTGACGATGGAGAAGACCGCCGTCGTCGCGCCGATCGTCAGCGCGAGGGTGACGACGACCGTGAGGGCGTAGCCGCGGTCGCGCCGGAGTCCGCGGAGCGCGTCGCGCGGGTCGAAGAGAGCGGCCATATCAGGGATTGGACGGGTATCGCCGGTCGCGGGTTGAGCGCGGGCCGCGCGATCCGACGCCCCCTCGGTCCCTGGCACGTGCCTGGCACCATCTGGCGGTTTCGGGCGGATTCCGGACGGATCCGGGACCGGCTTATTCGTATCGCAGCGCTTCGATGGGGTCCAGACGCGACGCCTTGAGCGCCGGCAGCAGGCCGCTGACGAGGCCCACCCCCATCAGGATCGCCGCGGTGACCGACAGCAGCTTCACCGACAGGATGAGATGGATGTCGGTCACACGGCTCGCATCGTCGAGCAGCTCGGCCAGAAACGGACGCGGGCTGAGGAGCCATACCAGCCCCCAGGACACGCCGATGCCGAGCACGCCGCCCGCGAACGTCGTCGCGAGCGACTCGAGCAGGAACTGCAGCAGGATCTCGCGACGCTTCGCGCCGAGCGCCTTCCGCACGCCGATCTCGCGCGTCCGCTCCTGCACGTTGACGAACATGATGTTCATGATCCCGACGCCGCCGATCGCGAGCGTCAGCACGCCGATGAACGTCAGCACGATCTTCAGCCCGCCGACGATGCCGCTCGTGATCTCCTGCGTCTTCTCCGACCCGAACATGTTCAGCGCGCGCTCGTCGGCCGGGTTGTAGCGATACCGCTTCGCGATCAGCTCCCGCACCTGCCGCTGCGCCTTCGCCTCGAGCGCCGGCGTCGCCGCCTGCCACACGAACGTGCCGACGTACCGGTTGTCGGTCAGCCCGCCCATCGTCGTCCACGGGACGAAGATGCAGTACTTGTCGGGCCGGTTGTAGTTCGACAGCTGGACCTTCTCCTCCATGACGCCGACGATCTCGAACGGCTGGCCGCCGATGCGGATCGTCTCGCCCACCGGCGGGATCGCGCCGAACAGCTTTCGCTGCACCTCGGTGCCGATGAACGCGACGCGGCGCCGCAGCCGCACGTCGTCGTCCTCGAGGAAGCGGCCGCCCGCCTGCGGCTTCTCGCTGCGCATCTCGCCGTAGGACGCCGCCACGCCGCGAACGAGGTGGCTCGACTGCTTGTTCCCGTAGACGATCGGGAATTCCTGCATGAACTCGGGACTGACGTTCCTGACGAGCGGCAGCTCGCCGACCGCGAGGACGTCGTCGGCCGTGACGCGCACGCGCTTGCCCGCGCGCTCGCCGCCCGCCTGCAAACTCGTCTGCCCCGGCCAGACGACGACGGTGCCGTCCGAGAACGCGCCGCGGAAGCCGGCGTCGAGCGCGCCGCGGAAACCGTCGCCGTACGCGAGCAGCACGACGACCGAGATGATGCCCCACGAGATGCCGAGCATCGACAGCGCGGCGCGGAAGCGGTGGTGATAGAGGCCGTAGCAGGCTTCGCGCACGATCTCGCGCAGCGCGACGAACGATCGCCGCCGGCGCCGCGGCGGCGCGGCCACGATCGGACGCTCGCGAACGAGGGCGTCCAGTCGGCAGTCGGCAGTTACATCCATCACATCTCGAACCGCAGCGCGTCGACCGGCGGGAGCTCCGCGGCGCGGCGAGCGGGATAGGTGGACGTCACGACGCCGATGGCGACGAGCGTCGCGAGCGCGACGAGGCCCGACTGCCACGACAGAATCATGCCGGAGAAGCGCTCGGGCATCGGCGCCATGTTCACGAGCCGGCACAGCGCGAGCGCGACCAGCATGCCCGCCGCGCCGCTCATCAGCGTGAGGAAGAATCCCTCGAGGAAGAACTGCCGCTCGATCGCGGACGTGGTTGCGCCGAGCGCCTTGCGCACGCCGATCTCGCGCGTCCGCTCCTTGACGGCGACGAGCATGATGTTCATCACGCCGATGCCGCCGAGCAGCAGCGTCACGATGCCGACGATCGTGAAGAACTGCTTCATGTGGCCGATCATCCGGCCGAACATCAGCGTTTCGAGCGACGTGTCCCACATCGTGATCGCCTGCAGATCGGCGGGATCGAAGGCGTGGCGGCGCGCGAGAATCGCGCGGACGTTCCGCTCGAGCGGCCAGTCGATGTCTTCGATGCGGCCCGGGCGCGCGTCGAGCGCGCGCGGCAGCTCGTCGACCACCCACTCCTTCGGCCCGACGATGATGTCCGAGAGCGCGCCGGGCGGCGCATCGCGCCGCGGCAGATCGCGCGCCATGGCGGCGAAGGGCACGAAGATCTTGTTGTTGTCCGGCCCGCTGTAGTTGCTGTCCTGGTTCTTCTTGCGGATCTTGCCGACGACCGTGTACGGCGCGCCGTTCAACGTGATCGCCTCGCCGACGATGCGGCGCTTGCCGAACAGCTGCTCCGCCATGTCGAAGCCGACGATCGCCACGCGCGACACCTGCGCCTCGTCCTGCCACGTGAACAGGCGGCCGTCTTCGAGCTCGATCGTGCGGATGTCCTGATATTGCGGCTCGACGCCGCTGACCTGCGCCGCCGCGGCGTTGTAGGCGCTCTTGGTCTTGACGGCGCCGCGCGTCAGCTCCGGGCTGACGACGGCGATCATCGTGGACTCGGCGGCGATGGCGCGCGCGTCGGCGAGCGTGAGAAAGATCTGGCGGCCGGCGCGCTCGCCGCCGGCCTGCATGCTCGTGCGGCCGCCCCAGACGATGCCGATGTTCTTGCCCAGTTCGCGGAGCACCTTGTCGTTGCCGCGGCGGAACCCTTCGCCGGTCGCCGACAGCACGACCACCGAGATCATGCCCCACAGGATTCCGAACATGGTCAGGAAGCTGCGGAGCTTGTTCGCGCGGAGATTCTGCAGCGACTGGACGAGCGCTTCTTTCATCGCGCGTCGCCTACGACTGCAGGACGATTTTGTCGCCGGCGTTGAGGCCGTCGAGGATTTCGATCTTCGTGCCGTTGCTGATGCCGACTTTCACCGGCACCCGGCGCCGGCCGCTCTTCGATCCGGGCGCCGCGACGTCCACGAACGCATGCTTCTGCGCGTCGTAGGCGACCGCCGCTTCGGGCGCGATCAGCGCATCTGCGTGCTCCTCGAGCACGATCTCGGCGTTGGCCGTCATGTTCGCCTTCAGCGCTTTGCCGGGGTTGTCGATCGAGACGCGCACCTCGAAGTTGGTGACGTTGTCCTTCTCGACGCCCATCGGCGAGATCTGCGTGACGCGGCCGGTGAAGGTGCGGTCCTTGAACGTCTCGACGCGGATGCGCGCCGGCTGGCCGAGGCGCACGCGGCCGATGTCGGCTTCGTCCACCTTGCCGCGCACGAACACCTGATCGATGTCGCCGAGCGTCATCACGAGCGTCGCGTTCGCGCCGAGGTTGAGGATCGACGACACGGGGCTGCCGATCTCGACGTCGCGCGAGAGCACGGTGCCGCGAATCGGCGCGCGGATCGTCGCGTTCGCCACGTCCTCGGCCGCGCGGTCCGCGGCGGCCTTCGCCTGCGCGACCTGCGCGCGCGCCTCGGCCACCTTCGCTTCGGTGACGACGAGCTGCGACTGCGCGGCGCGCTTGCGGTTGTCCGCCACCTCGACGAGCCCGTGCGCATCGTCGAGCGCCGACGGCGCGATCAGGTGCTGCGCGAACAGCGACTGCGCGCGCTCGTACGCGCGGCGCGCGAACTCGACGTCCGGGCCCTCCGCTTCGACGACGTTCTTCTTGAGTTGCGCTTCGGCGGCCTGGAGCGACGCGCGCGCCGCCTGGAGGTTGGCTTCCGCGCCGCGCAGCGCCGCGGCGAGCTGCTCGCGATCGAGCTCGACGAGGATGTCGCCTTCTTTCACGCTGCGGTCGACGTCGACGTTCAGCACCTGGATGATGCCGTTCGCCTTCGATTTGATCTCGACTTTGGAGATGGGCTCGACCTTGCCGGTCGCCACGACCGACTTCACCATCGTGCCGCGCTCGACGACGGCGAGCTTCGACGGATCGATGTCGGGCGACGCGCCCTTCAGCGTCGCCAGGCCCGCCGCGCCGCCGACGACGACGAGCGCGACGGCGAGGCCGATGTACAGACTTTTGCGTGATTTCCGCACAGCCATACAGGCCTCTGACGAGAACGACGGGTAAAATGTTGCGCCATGTGGATTCTGCAGGGGTCGGCGCCCGCGACGACGTTCCGGCTGCGGCCCGGCGCGGTGAAAACGGTCGGCCGCGCGCCGCGCGCCGATTTCGTCGTCGACGCGGCGCTGGTGTCGCGGCTGCACTGCCGGCTGACAGCGGCCGCCGACAAGCTTGAAGTCGTGGATCTGAAGAGCACCAACGGCACCTACGTCAACGGCAAGCGGATCGACAAGGCGCATCTCGGCGACGGCGATCGCCTGCGCGTCGGCCGGCTGGAGCTGCGAGTCGAGCGGGCGCGCGGGACGGCCTGAAGGCCGTCCCCTACCGATTAACGTAGGGTCGGGCCTTCAGGCCCGACCTCGCATCAGACGTTCTGCAGAAACGGATTCGTCGCGCGCTCTCGCCCGATCGTCGTGTCGGGCCCGTGGCCGGAGTGCACGACGGCGTCGTCGCCGAAGGCAAACAGCACGCGGCGAATCGAGTCGATGAGGACCTCGTAGTTCCCGCCCGGCAGATCCGTCCGGCCGATCGATCCCGCGAACAGCGTGTCGCCGACGAACAGCTCTTTGGGCGCCTCGCCCGCCGGCGCGATCGCGAGGCACACGCCGCCGGGGCAGTGGCCGGGCGTGTGATGCGGCGTCGCCCGCAGCCGGCCGAACGCGATCGGCTCGCCCGGCGTGTAGAAGACGTCGATCGGCGGCTGCGGCTCGACCTGGATGCCGAACAGCTGCCCGTGCTGGACGGCGTGCTCGTACAGGAACAGATCGTCGCGATGGAGGTGGACCGGCGCCTTCAGCGCGCGCTTCGCCGCCGCGACGCCGGTGACGTGATCGACGTGCGCGTGCGTCAGCAGGATGCGCGTGATCGCGAGCCGCTCGCGATCGGCGAACGCGAGCAGCGCGCCGACGCCGTCGCCCGGATCGACGATCGCGGCCTCGCGCGTGATCTCGCAGCCGACGACGAAGCCGTTCTGCAGGAACGGCCCGGCGGTCTCGGCGTGAATTATCATGGCAGCCGATGATCTTAGCCGTTCTCGACGATCTGATGTTCACGTCGAAGATCAAGACGACGGCGGCGCAGCTCGGCGTCGCCGTGGCGTTCGCGCGATCGGCGGACGCCGCGCTCGCCGAGATGCGGAAGACGCCGCCGTCGCTCGTCATCCTCGATCTGAACAACGCGCGCACCAACCCGCTCGGCCTCGTCTCGTCGATGAAGCAGGACGCCGCGCTCGCATCGATTCCCACCGTCGGCTACGCGTCGCACGTGCAGGTCGACGTCATCGACGCGGCGCGGAAGGCCGGCGTCGGCCAGGTGATGGCGCGATCGTCGTTCACGCAGCAGCTGGCCGCGATCCTCGGCGGCGCGGAAGGGCGAGCGTGATCGCTCGGCTCGCGAGATGATCGTCGAGGTCCTGCGCGCGCGCCGGCGTATCGCGCCGTACATCCGTCGAACGCCGCTCGTCGAATCCTTCTGGCTGTCGGATGCGGCCGGCGCGCGGGTGTGGTTGAAGCTCGAGTCGGTGCAGGCCACGAGCTCGTTCAAGCTGCGCGGCGCGTTCAACGCCGTGCGCGCGCGGCTCGAGCGTCCCGAGGGTGCGCCGCGGCAGCTCGTCACGGCGTCGGCCGGCAACCACGGCCGCGCGCTCGCCCTCGCGGCGGAAACGTTCCAGGTTCCCCTCCTCGTCTTCACGCCCGCCGATGCGCCGCAGGCGAAGCTCGGCGGGATTCGGCGGCACGGCGCCGATCTTCGCGCCGAGGGCCGCGACTACGACGATGCCGAGCGGAAGGCGAAGGCGTTCGCGCGCGAGACGGGCGCGGAGTTCATTTCGGCGTACAGCGATCGCGACGTCATCGCCGGCGCCGCGACCATCGCGCTCGAGCTCTTCGAGGATGCGCCCGATCTGGAGACGCTCGTCGTGCCGATTGGCGGCGGGGGGCTCGTCGGCGGCGTCGCGCAGACGGCGCGGGCGATCCGGCCGGACGTCGACGTCGTGGGCGTCGAACTGGAGGTGTCGTGCCCGTTTCAGACGAGCGTCCGCGCCGGACGCCTCGTCGAAATCGTGCCCGGCGAGACGCTGGCCGACGGGCTCGTCGGCAACCCGGATCCGGAGACGATCACGTTCGATCTCATCCAACGATTCGTCGATCGCATCGTCACCGTGAGCGAAGCGGATCTGGCGGAGGCCGTCGTCGGCCTCGTCGAGCACGAGCACCTCGTCGCCGAGGGCGCGGGCGCGGCGGCGACGGCGGCGATCGCCGGGCGACGGATCGACATCCGCGGACGCCGCGCCGCGGCGATCGTCACCGGCAGCAACATCGATCGCGCGCGGCTCGCGGCAGTGCTCGGCGCGTAGGAAGAACGTCGTCCTACCGCGCCAACATCCACCACACGATGACGGCGCCGAACGCGACGGCGAGCAGCACCATGACGATCAGGAGGCCCGCCGACTGGCGGCCTTGCGACCGTACCGCAGGCGGCGGAGCGGCGGCTTCGCTCACCTCGCTGCGGACGTCGAGAATCGCGGCCACCGACCGGAGCTCCGCCGCCAGCGTCACGGCCGATTCGTAGCGCTGATCGAGGCTCTTCGCGAGCGCGCGCGCGACAATGGCGTCCGCTTCGGGCGGCACGGCCGGGTTGATCGACGAGGGCGCGGGCGCCGGCGCCTGGATGATTTGCAGCGCCACGGCGCTCGGCGTCGCGCCGGTGAACGGCACCTTGCCGGTCAGCATCTCGAACAGCACCGTGCCGAGCGAGAAGATGTCCGTTCGATGGTCGCCCTTCTCGCCGAGCGCCTGCTCCGGCGACATGTAGGCGACGGTGCCGAACGCGGCGGGCGTGCCGGCGGACGTGTCGCCCGCGGCGCGCTCGCGCTCGGCGCCGCCGGCCGTCCATGCGGCGAGGCCGAACTCGAGAATCTTCGCCTTGTCCTTCGGCGTGACGATGATGTTCGACGGCTTGAGATCGCGATGGACGACGCCCTCGGCGTGGGCGTCGGCGAACGCGTCGGCGATCTGCACGGCGAAGTCGACTGCGCGCCGCGTGTTGAGCGGGCGCCCCGCGACGACGGCGTTGAGCGTCGTGCCCGGGACGTACTCGAACGCGAGAAAGAGCTGCCCCTGATCCTCGCCGACTTCGTACAGCGTGGCGATGGCGGGGTGCGACAGCGCCATCGCCGCGCGCGCGTCCTGGAGGAGCCGCTCGCGGCGGGCGGGGTCGTTGGCCACCTCGGGAGCGATCACCTTCACGGCGACCGTCCGTCCGAGGCGTGTGTCGCGCGCGCGGAACAGCTCGCCCATTCCGCCGGCGCCGATGCGATCGAGGATCTTGTACTGCCCGAGCGTCTCGAACATTGAGCCCGACGATTATAATCGTGCGTTGAATCCGTACCTCTCGATCCTCCGCCGCAACCGGAACTTCCGCCTCCTCTACATCGGCCAGACGATTTCGCAGCTCGGCGATTGGTTCAACGCCGTCGCCATCTTCGCGCTCCTGCTCGATTTGACCGGATCGGCCACGGCCGTGGCGTGGATGATGATCGTGCAGTTCCTGCCGGTCGCGCTCGTCGGGCCGCTCGCCGGCGTGGTCGTGGACCGCGTCGATCGGCGGCGGCTGATGATCGTCACCGACGTGGCGCGCGGCTGCCTCATTCTCGCGCTGCTCGTCATCCGCCGCCGTGAAGAGGTGTGGATTGCGTACGTCGTGATGGCGTTCACCGTCGGCGCGCAGGCGTTCTTCGAGCCGGCGCGCACGGCGACGATCCCGAACGTCACGGCGGAGGACGAGCTGCTCGCCGCCAACGCGCTCGCGAGCGCGACGTGGTCGGCGATGCTCGCGCTCGGCGCCTCGATCGGCGGCGTCGTCACCGCGGTCGCCGGGCGCAATGTCGCCTTCGCGGTCAACGCGCTCTCGTTCTTCGCGTCGGCGATCTTCATCGGCCGCACGCGCTACGACTCGACGCCGATCGCGGCGCCGCGGCCGTCGGGCGTCCTCGCGATGCTCGGCATCACCGATCTGGTGGAGGGCGTGCGCTACGTCCGCCGGCGATCGCACGTGGCGGCGCTGATGCTGGTGAAGACCGGCTGGGGGCTCGCCGGCGGCGTGCTCCTGCTGCTGACGATCTTCGGCCAGCGCGTCTTCCCGATCGGCGGCGGGTCGGCCGGCGGCATCGGCGTCCTCTACGGCGCGCGCGGCGTCGGCGCGGGCCTCGGGCCCATCACGCTGCGGTGGATCCTCGGGCAGGATCCGCGGCGCCTGCGCTTCGCGATCGGACCGGCGTTCTTCGTCGTCGGCGTGTTCTACGTCGCGCTCGCCGGCGCGCCGACGCTGTGGACGGCGGCGCTCTGCGTGCTGCTCGCGCATTTCGGCGGATCGATCCTGTGGGTGTTCAGCACGGTGCTGCTGCAGCTCGAGGTGCCGGACCGCTTTCGCGGGCGCGTCTTCGCCACCGAGCTCGCGCTGGTGACGCTGATGTCGTCCGCGTCGAGCTACTGGACCGGCCGTCAGCTCGATCGGGCGGGGTGGTCGCCGCGCGCGCTCTCGTTCGCGCTCGGCGTGATGTTCTGCCTGCCCGGCGCGCTGTGGATGCTGATTCAGGTGCGGTGGCGCGAGGCGCCGCCCGAAGGCGCGATCGAGCCGACCGCGCGCGCCGAAGACGAAGTGCTGGAAGGACGGATCGGATAAACCAATTAAGAATTTGGAATTTGGAATTCGTGGTCACACCGTCACGCTGCTTGGCACTGAGACAGCCGTGATCACGAATTCTTGATTCTCAATTCTCAATTCTTAATTCTCTCGATCTCTGCCATCGCGCTTTGAAGCAGCTGCTTCGCGTCGTCGAGCTGCTCGAGGACGAGCGCGATGTCCATCTTGGGCTGGCCGGCAAAGCGCTCGCTGCGGCAGTAGACGCCGTGCTGGCCGACGAGCGCCATGGAGTCGGTCACCAGATCGAGCGCGACGGCGAGCCGTCCGCGCGCCGTGCCCATCATCGTTTCGTGAATCTCCAGCGCGTCGCGGTGTTTTTCAAGTGCGGACATCATTCCTCTGCGTCCTTCGTCTGCCTCTGTGCCCTCGACGCGCGCCCTTTTACTTCCTTGGCTTCGAAGGGCGCAACTCGACGCGGCTCGGGAGGCTGCGCGGATCGTGGCGGAGCAGGTTCAGCACGACGTCGGCGACCTCTTCGGGACGGATCTTCCATTCCGCGCCCTTCGCGGCGTCGCCGCTCGAGAAGCCGGTCGCGACCGATCCCGGCATCACGTAGCTGACGCGCACGTCGTCGTACCGGACTTCCTGCATCAGCGCCTCGCTGAACGCGTTGAGGCCCGCCTTCGACGCGCAGTACGCCGCCGCGCCCGCGAACGGGTTCGCGCCGGCGAGGCTGCTGATGTTGATGATGAACGCGCCGCCGCGGCCGCGCATGTGCGGCAGCGCGGCGCGGCACGCGTTGAACACGCCGGTGAGGTTCGTGTCGACGACCTCCGCCCACTGCTCGGGCGTCATCGACGCGACGTCGGTGAAGATGCCGACGCCGGCGTTGTTGATCAGGATGTGCAGCGCGCCGAAGCGCGAGACGACGGCCTCGACGGCTCGATGAATCTGATCGTAGCGGCGGACGTCGGCCTGCAGCGTCTCGACGGAGCCGGGGCCGGCGGCTTCGATCGACGGCCGCGCGGCCGACAGATGCGCCGCGCTGCGCGCCGTGATGGCCACGCGCGCGCCGTCGGCGACGAGCGCCCGCGCGATCGCGAGCCCGATGCCGCGCGACCCGCCGGTGACGAGCGCCACCTTCCCGCCGAGCGATTGCACAGCCATTACAATATCGCAGCGATGCGCGAGGTGGCCATCATCGGCGCGGGCGATCTCGGCGGCGCGCTCGCGCACATCCTCGCGCGCCGCAGCGCCGCGCGCGTCGTGCGGCTCGTCGACACCGCCGGCCGCGTGGCGGAAGGCAAGGCGCTCGACATCGCGCAGGCCGCGCCCGTCGAAGGGTTCGCCACGGCGCTCGCGGGCGGCGCCGACTGGTCCTCGGCCGCCGGCGCCGACGTCATCGTGCTCGCCGACCGATTCGGCGCGGGCGAGTGGACGGGCGACGAGGCGGTGCAGCTCCTCGCGCAACTCTCGCGGAGCGCGCCGCGCGCGATCCTCCTCTGCGCCGGCGCCGCGCACCGCGAGGCGGTCGATCGCGCCGTGCGCGACTGGAAGATCCCGCGCGCGCGGCTGTTCGGATCGGCGCCCGAAGCGCTCGCCGGCGGCGCGCGCGCGCTCGCCGCGCTCGCGGTCGACGCGTCGCCGCGCGACGTCGCGATCTCGGTGCTCGGCGTGCCGCCGGATCACACGGTGATTCCGTGGCAGGACGCGACGCTCGCCGGCTTCGCGCTCACGCGGCTCCTCGACGAGCCGTCGCGCCGGGCGCTCGCCGCGCGCGCGGCCGCGCTCTGGCCGCCCGGGCCCTACGCGCTCGCGTCAGCGGCGGCGATCGCGATCGACGCCGCGGCCGGCCGCACGCGGCGCATCGTGAGCGCCTTCGTCGCGCCCGACGCCTCGTCGGGCGTGCAGACGCGGACCGGCGCGCTGCCCGTGCGGCTCGGCGCTTCCGGCATCGTCGAGGTCGTCTTGCCGTCGCTCAGCGTGGTGGAGCGAATCGCGCTGGAGAACGCACTGTCGCTGTAGGGGGATTGGGGATTAGAGATTGGGGATTGGGGGGATTGGTGGATGGGGATGAGATCTGGCAGCCGAACCGCGTGACGGTCGTGATCTAACTAATCCCCAATCCCCAACCCCCAACCCCCCTACGTCCCGTACACCGGACGATGCAGCGAGAGGCCGCCGGCGAAATCGGCGAGCTGCTTGCGGAGAATCAGTCGGCCGCGGTGCAGGCGCGATTTCAGCGTCTGATCCTTGACGCGCAGCATCGCGCTGGCTTCCTCGGTCGACATCCCCTGGATGTCGCGCAGCATCACCGGCGCGCGGTAGATCGCCGGCAGCGCGAGGATCGCGCGGAACACGCGCGTGCGCAGCTGCGAGCGCAGGAGCCGCTCGTCGGCGAGATCGCTCCAGTCGGCGACGTCGGTCCGGCGCGACGGCTCGCGGCCGGCGTCGCCGTCGGCGCCCGCCTGCTGCGCGCTCTCGTCCTGCTGCGAGCGCTGGTACTTCGCCGTGCGGAGCCGCGACATCGCCGCGTTGAACGTAATCCGGTAAATCCACGACGACAGCGCCGCGTCGCCTCGGAACGCATCGACCTTCCGGTACACCTTGAACAGAACGTCCTGCGTCACCTCTTCGGCGTCCTCGCGGTTGCGCAGATATCTGAAGGCCAGTTGGTAGATTTTGGCGCCGTATTCGTTGGCGAGATCCGTCAGCGCACGCTCGTCCCCGGCCTTGAGGCGCGCCAGCAGCTCAT
>Ga0075425_100000306_pt1 | contig 45037 bp, 33 predicted proteins | sample SoiMethybrSBSTD4_FD_75300 | JGI IMG/M metagenome (GOLD analysis project Ga0075425, IMG submission 75300) | Bulk soil microbial communities from a Populus tree surrounding site in Tennessee, USA - Soil MetaG P. TD hybrid SBSTD4 | ecosystem: Environmental > Terrestrial > Soil > Tree plantation... | reverse complement strand
GCGGCGACAAGCTCGATAACGCCGTCGGTCTGCTGAAAGAAGAAATGCGGCGGCTCGGATCGCTCGTCATCCGAGCCGCCGACGCCAGCCGCGTGCCGGCCGGCGCCGCGCTCGCAGTCGACCGCGAGCGTTTTTCTGAAACGATCACGTCGACGCTGCAGCAGCATCCGCTTATCACGATCGTCCGCGACGAAGTGGTGGCCATTCCCGAGTCGACCGATCGCGAACCGGTGATCGTCGCCACCGGCCCGCTGACCTCCGCTGCGCTGTCCGCCGACCTCGCGCGGCTGGTCGGCAGCGATCATCTGTATTTCTACGACGCCATCAGCCCCATCGTCCTCGCCGAGACGATCGATCGGTCGAAGGTGTTCCGCGCCTCGCGGTGGGATCGGTCGCTGAGAGGTCACGGGGGTCGGGAAGTGTTTTCTGGAGTGACTGGTGAGAAAACGGTTCCCGCCCTCCCTTCGAAAACGGTGCCCGCCCCCCTCACTTGCGGCGTCGACGATGGACAGGGTGATTATCTGAACTGCCCGCTGACGCGCCAGGATTACGACCGCTTCTACGACGCGCTCGTCACCGCTGAATCGGCGACGGTCCACGATTTCGACAAGGAGAAGTTCTTCGAAGGCTGCCTGCCGATTGAAGTGATGGCGCATCGCGGCCGCGACACGCTGCGCTTCGGGCCGATGAAGCCGGTCGGCCTCACCGATCCGCGCACCCAACGCGAACCCTACGCGTGCGTGCAGTTGCGCCAGGACAATCTCGCCGGCGATCACTTCAGCCTGGTCGGCTTCCAGACGCAGATCAAATGGGGCGAGCAGGCGCGCGTGCTGCGGTTGATTCCCGGACTCGAGCAGGCTGAATTCGTCCGCTTCGGGATGGTCCACCGCAACACGTACGTCAACGGTCCCACCGTGCTCGACGCCACGTGGCAGGTGCGGTCGCGTCCGACGCTGTTGTTCGCGGGCCAGATGTCGGGCGTCGAGGGTTACGTCGAATCCGCCGCATCGGGGCTCGTTGCCGGCCTCAACGCGGCAGCGATCGCGAAGGGCGAAGCGCCCGCAGCGGCACCGCGGACGACCGCTATCGGCGCGCTTGCGTATTACGTGTCGCACGCCGAGCCGTCACACTATCAGCCGTCGAACATCACCTTTGGGATCATGCCGCCGCTCGCCACGCGCCTGAAAGGCAAGAAGCTGCGGAACGAAGCGCTGTCGGCGCGCGCCCTCGCCGACCTGCAGACGTGGATCGATGATCGAGCACCTCAAGACGTTCCTGCGCTTTCTCGCGCTTAATCGCAATCTCTCGGCGCATACGGTCCGCGCCTACGAGAGCGATCTGACGCAGTTCATCGGGTTCGCGGCCGCGCAGGCCGACGTCAAGAAGCGCGATCTCGATCCGTCGCAGCTCGATCGAGCGGCGCTGCGCGGTTTTCTCGCCGACCTCCACAAGCAGGGTCACTCGCGGGCGACCGCGGCGCGCAAGCTCGCCGCAGTGCGCACCTTTCTGCGCTACTTGCGGCGCGAAGCGATCATCGACGACGACCCGGGCGCGCTGGTAGCGACGCCGAAGCGCGACATCCGCATGCCCGCGCATCTGTCGGAAGCGGAGATGACGGCGCTCGTCGACGCCCCGGCGGCGGACACCGCGCTGTCGCGGCGCGATCGCGCGATCCTCGAGCTGTTCTACGCGTCGGGGCTGCGCCTGAGCGAAGTTGCCGGCCTCGACATGGACAACGTCGACATCGGATCGAAGCGCGTGCGGGTGCTCGGCAAGGGATCGAAGGAGCGGCTGGTGCCGTTCAACGGCAGCACGCAGCGCGCGCTGCGGGAGTACCTGAAGGATCGTGCGGCGATCGTCGAGCAGGTCGGGCGGGGCGGACAGGACACGCGGCGGCGCGGCGCGCGGTCCCATGCCCGCGCCCGGGATCCTCTGTTCGTCAATTACCGCGGCACACGGTTGACTACGCGCAGCATCGATCGGATTGTGCGCAAGTACGTCGCCGCGAGCGGCACTCGAGCCGGCATCAGCCCGCACGCGCTCCGTCATTCATTCGCCACGCATCTGCTGCAGCGCGGCGCCGATCTCCGCGTCATCCAGGAACTCCTCGGGCACGCGAACCTGAGCACCACGCAGCGCTACACGCACGTCAACGCCGCGCAGTTGCTCGAGGTCTATCGCAAGGCGCACCCGCGCGCGCGCCACTGATCGAACCGGCATACAATCGCGCTCGCACTCCGGCAACCAGGCGTCCGCACACGCGGGCCCGCTTCCAACGAGGTCACGAGGCCTGGGCCACGCCGATCAAGAACCCGCACGATCGCATCGAGATCGTCCGGCCGGTGCTGCAGAAACTGGGTGGCGACATCGAAGTCTCGTACCTGGCGTTCGGCGACTACGACGTCGTCGGCATCATGAACCTGCCGTCGCACGTCGAAGCCGCAGCGTTCGCGCTCGCGGCGACCGCGGGCGGATCGATCAAATCGATCAAGACGACGCGTTGATGACGATCGCGGAAGGTATCGAGGCGATGAAAAAGGCGGCGGCATCCGGCTACGCACCGCCGGCGGCGGTCGTCGGCGTTTAACTGCAGGCATACAGAGGCTCACAACGGGTGTTGTGGCCGTCACTACGACCTTCCTGTCTCATGACGCCGTAACGCACAGAGTCATCACGGGTACTGTCGGTCGACTCCGGCAAAAGCCCCGTACATCAATCAGGATATCGATCCAAATTCTGTGAGTTTGCTCGACGCTCACGGAAAAAAATCCGGCAACTTACGGTTTCGAAACTGTACGGCTGAACTAGCCTCCCAACCTGTGCATTGGCGCGCCATGCGCCGGCAGGTCCAATCAGGGGAGGCAACATGAGATTCCGAGGAGTGCTCACAGCCGCGGCCGTAATGCTGGTACCCGTGTCGATCGGCACGGCCGTGCGCGCGAAGGATGGCGACAAGGACAATAAGGCGGCGGCGGTGATGGATGCAGTGGTCGACTTTGGCCAGCCGCAGCCGCAGGGCACGCCCGCAGCCGCGACGCACTTCCTGCAGCCGGTCGGCGGACAGCCCGACGGCACCACGACGATCTTCCGGGGCGGCACGGTGACGTTCCGCGTCAACGGCGGCGGCCACGGCGTCAGCGTCTATCCGGTGACCCGCGACACGACCCGTGACAACATCCTCGCGGCCATGTGCCCGACGCGGTCGGGTTGCGCCGCGGACTTCCTGAATTCGGCGCACACGATCACCGACAGCGAAGGCAACGTGCTGCTCGAAATCGGCACCAACCCGCCGTTCGCGCGCGTCGACGATCCGGATCACATCATGATGGGCGCGGCTGCGCTGATTCAGAACGGCGTAGACGCAGCCGGCAACCCGACGTTTGCCGCTGGCACCTTCCACCAGGGCACGACAGCTCCGGGTGTGACGCCGGCGCGACCGGTTGCCGAACAGATCCGGGTTGCGTTCCCGAAGAAGGGCCGCTATCTCGCGATCTGCATGAACCGCGCGCATTCGTTCAACGACTGGATGTTCGCGTTCATCGACGTCGTCGGCTCCGACGGCGACGACCAGTAGCAGTCATCGCGACGCAAAAAAACGGACAGGGGTCGGCCCTGTCCGTTTTTCGCTGACGGTCAGGCCTCTCCCTAACTTCGACGATGGTTGTCTGTACTGGTGAACGCCTTAGCGACGGTTGACGAGAACCGGTGCGTCTCCGCACTTCACTGCAACATCCTGTCACGATCTTTTTCGCGTCTTTGCGCGGAATTGTCTGTCTTTGCGCTCTGCGGCTGCAGTAGGTTACTTACTTCCAATGCCGCAGCGGGGCGCCTCGTGCGCGCCGCACCTGGAGGGAAGTGCCTATGAAGCGTAGAGACTTCGTCACGTCTGTCGTCACCGCCGGGCTCGCAGCACCGATCGTCAGCGGATTCTCGGACAAGAAAGGGGAGGAAGCGCAAAGCGAGCACGGCGGCCATGGAAATGGCGGTGAAGCCGGCAAGAAGCTGCGCAACGTCGCCGTCAGCTTCGGTCACTGGGGCCCGCAAGACACGCCGGCGGTGCCGACAGGTACGTTCGATCGGTTCACGAACGGGAACGATCGGACGCGCAACGATCACCAGATCATCCCCAACCCGGTCAAGGTGCACGCCGGCGATTCGATCAGCTTCATCATCTCGGGTTTCCACAATCCGCAGATCTTCGGACCCGGTACTCAACCCCAGGACATCGACAGGGCCGTGCTCGCGCCGCCGAATCCCGCCTTTCCGACTGCGCCGCCGATCATCGCCGATGCCCGCAATCGCGTGTTCCGCGGTGCCGACCCGCGCAACATTTCGCCGACCGTCGTGACGCCGACATCGCCGACGCTCTTGCCGGTCGGGATCTCGCAGGACCGGGTCGAAGTCGTCTCGCTGACCACGCCGGGACGATACCTCGTGATCTGCGGCGTGCTGCCGCATTTCTTCGATGCCGCGACCGGGCAGTTCGTGATGTTCGGGTTCATCGACGTCGAGCCGGCGGAGGACTAACAGGAGGTTTTGGAAATCGGCCCTAGGTCGATTTTGAAGCGTACACGCCCGCCTCACGCCGGACGCGACGACACGGCGTACGAAGAAAGAGGCAGAGGCCGCTGGCCCCTGCCTCTGTTCGCGTCGCGCTTGCCACGTTGTTACGACGCCGCCGCTACGAGCGGCTGCGCCCGCCGGCCGCGGGGGAACTCGATACCGAGCGTCTTGATTTTGTAGTTCATCACGCGCGGGCTGATCGACAGCAGCTCCGCGGCGTCCTTCTGCACCCAGTTGGACATCTTCAACGCTTCGACCAGCGCGTGCCGCTCGATGTCCTCGAGCGGGATGCCAGTCGGCGGGATCTTGACGACCGGCGCGTGTTCGCGCGTGCCGCCCGCCGTCGCCACTTCGCCGAGACGCAGATCGCCTGACGCAATCGCGCGGCCCTCGGCCAGCAGGATCGCACGCTCGATGGTGTTCTCGAGTTCGCGGATGTTGCCCGGCCAGTTGTAGCGCATCAACAGCTTCTGCGCGTCCGGCTCGAGCCCTTCGACCTTCTTCTTCAGCTCGCCTGCGAACTTGCGAATGAACGACTGCGCCAGCGGGACGATGTCGTCCTTGCGCTCACGCAGCGGCGGCATCTCGATCGAGACGACGTTCAGCCGGTAGTAGAGGTCTTCGCGGAACTGGCCGGCCTGGACCATCGCCGGCAGATCGCGGTTGGTCGCGGCGATCAGCCGCACGTCGACGCGCAGCGTACGGGTGCCGCCGAGACGTTCGAACTCGTGCTCCTGCAGGACGCGGAGGATCTTGGCCTGCGTGCTCGGGCTCATGTCGCCGATTTCGTCGAGGAACAGCGTGCCGCCGTCCGCCTGCTCGAAGCGGCCGATCCGCTGCTTGTCGGCGCCGGTGAACGCCCCCTTCTCGTGGCCGAAGAGTTCCGACTCGAGGAGGTTCTCCTGCAGCGCCGCGCAATTGACCTTGACGAAGTTGCGCGAATTGCGGAGCGAGTTGTGGTGCGTGGCGCCGGCGATCAGCTCCTTGCCAGTGCCCGTTTCGCCGCGGATCAGCACCGTCGTATTGCTCTTCGCCACCTTCTTGACGATGTCGAGGACGTGCTGCAGCGCCGGGCTCGAGCCGACGATCTTGTCGAACTCGTAGATGTCCTGCTGCGTGCCGCGGAGGTAGTCGAGTTCGTTCTTGAGACGCTTCACTTCCAGCGCCTTCTCGATCTTGACTTCCATCTCCTCGATCTCGAACGGCTTCTGCACGTAGTCGAAGGCGCCGATCTTCATCGCCTCGACGGCGGTGTTCACCGAGCCGAACGCAGTCATCAGGATCACGGCGGTCGTCGGATGCATGGCGCGCGTGGTGCGCAGCACGTCCATGCCGTCACTGCCGCCCATCTTCAGATCGCTCAGCACCACGTCGAAATAGCTATCGTGCAGGCGCTCGATTGCGGCATTGCCATTCGAAGCCTCTTCCACTTCGTGGCCCGCCTCCGCCAGCCCCCGCGCGAGGCCGCGCCGCAGCGCATCATGATCGTCGGCAACGAGTATGCGTCCCATCGTCAATCTCCTACTTGAACCACCCTGAGGCGCTCGCCACCGGCAGCGTCACGCGAAACCGCGTGCCGGTGTCAGGAGCGCTGCTGACGTCGATGCGTCCATCGTGCGCGTCGACGATCTTCCGAACGATTGCCAGCCCGAGCCCGGTTCCCGTCACCTTGGTCGTGAAGAAGGGGTTGAAAATCTTGTCGGTGACATCGGCCGGCACGCCCGGCCCGTCGTCGGCGACATCGACCATCACCGCCGGCGTCGGCGGCAGCACGCCGACAAACGCGGGGTCGGCTTCGATGGTGCTGGTCGACGCCGAGATCGTGATGTGCCCCTTGCCGTCGAGCGCCTCGAAGGCGTTGGCGACGAGGTTGGTGAACACCTGCGCCAGCTGGTGATGATCGCTCTCGATCATCGGCAGCTCGCGCGCGACGTGCATCGCCACTTTCACTTCGCCGCGCCGCGCCTTCGATTCCGCCATCGTCACCGCCTGCTGCAGCACGTCCGAGAGATCGGTGCGTTCCATCTGCAGCCGGACCGGCCGGACGAACTCGAGCATCTCGACGACGATCGCGTTGGCGAGCTTCGCTTCGCTGAGGATGTCGGCGAGCAGCGACTGCGCGTCTTTCGAATCCGGCACCTGGCGGCGCAGCAGCCCGGCCATCACTTCGATGCCGGCGAGCGGGTTCTTCAGCTCGTGGGCGATGCCGGCCGCCATCTCGCCGAGCGACGCCAGTCGATCGCGCAGCCGCTCCTGTTCCTCGATCTGCTCGACGCGGGTCAGGTCCTTGAAGAACATCACCGCGCCGATTGATTCGCCGCGGTCGTTCTTGACCTGCGAGAGCGTGTAGCCGATCACCCGGTTCAAGTCTTTCAGCCGCAGCTCAGCGCGGCTCGGCAGATGACTGAGCTCGAACGCCGACGACAACACGCGGATGATCTCCGGACGGTCGCGCAGCACGTCGGCAAACGGCCGGCTGAGATCGTCCGGTGACTTGGGCAGGCCAAAGGTCCGATAGGCCTCGTCGTTCATCAGCGCGAGCGTGCCGTCGCGGCGGAAGGCGATCACGCCATTCCGCATGCTGCTCACGATGTGGCGGAAGAAGCGATCGTCGGCCGAGATGACTCGGACGGCGGCGCGCCGCTCCGGACGGCTGGGTGCGGGCACTGGTCGCCGCGCGGGTCGTCCGTCCGGTCGCTGGGGCATTTGAGGCATCGGTGCGCGCACAAAGACTCACCGCGTCGAAGGGCAAAGGATATGCCTGAGGCGCAAGCTCGACCGCACGCGAAAAGCCGAGCCAAATCAACCGCTTAGGTCGAACGCAGGGCTAACGCGTCGTAACAATACTGTAATGCAATGACGATTCCGTCAGGACTGCTGAGGCTGACTCGCCAGCGACTGGAGCTCTTCCCACTGCTGCATGAGGTCGCCGACCTGCCACATCAGGGCCTGATGCCGATCGACGATCGGCTGGGCGGCCACGCGGTCGTCATAGAAGCCTGCCGCGGACATCTGCTGCTCCAGCTCACGGATCGCGGCCTCGGTCTCGGCGATACGCGACTCCAGCGAGTCGATCCGTTGCTGCCTGGCTTGCAGCTCGCGCGACTTCTTACGGGCCTCCGCATCAGCTCGTTTTTTATCTTCGTGGGACTGCTTCCTCGCTTCGTGGGACTGGTTCGACGTCGCTGTGCTGTGACCCTTACTCGATCCGATGACTGTATTTGCGTCGCGGCTGGGCTGGGCACCGACGGGCTTTACGAGCTTCCCGTCGCCTCGGCCTGCCTGGACTTTCGGGGTCTGCGGTTGTTTGGTTTCCGACTTATCCGCTTTGCGGGCTTCCGCCCGGACCGGCGCCTGTACCGCGTGCTCCTTGTGATACAGGAACTCTTTGTAGGTTCCCGGGAACATCACCGCGGTCCCGTTACCGACCTCGATGATTTTCGTCGCGAGCCGTTCGACGAAGTAGCGGTCGTGCGAGACGAAGATCAGCGTGCCGCCGTAATCGACGAGCGCATCAAGGAGCACTTCCTTCGAGTCGAGATCGAGATGGTTGGTCGGCTCGTCGAGCAGCAGCGTGTTCGACGGCCGCAGCAGCATGCGCGCGACCGCGAGGCGGGTCCGCTCGCCGCCCGACAGCACTCGGACGTGCTTGTAGACGTCGTCGCCCGAGAAGAGAAACCCGCCGAGGATGTTGCGGATCATCGGCACCATCTGCAGCGGCGATCCCGAGGCGAGCGTCTCGTAAACCGTCGGTGCCGGATCGATTCGCGTCGCCTCGTCCTGGGCGAAGTACTGCATCACGACGTTGTGGCCCGGCGTCCGTTCGCCTGCGTCGGGCGCTTCTTCGGCCGAAAGCATTCGCATCAGCGTCGACTTGCCGACGCCGTTCGGTCCGACGAGCGCGATGCGATCGCCGCGCTCGATGTGCAGATTGAGATTCGTGAAGACGACCACGTCGCCGTACGCCTTGCGAACGTGCTTCAGCTCGAGAACCATCCGGCCGCTCTTGGCGCACGCCGGAAAGTCGAAATGGATCTTCTTGCGCTCCGGCGGGACCTCGATCGGCACCACCTTCTCGAGCATCTTGATCCGGCTCTGTACCTGCGACGCTTTCGTCGCCTGGTATCGGAACCGGTCGATGAACATCTTGACGCGCGCGACCTCCTCGTCCTGTTCGCGTTTCGCCTTGCGCATCGCCTCGATGCGCTCGTGGTGCTCGGCCAGGTAACCGCTGTAGTTGGTGTGGTAGTCGGTCAGCGTGCGCAACGTGAGATCGGCAATGCGCGTCACGACGGCGTCGAGGAAAAAGCGGTCGTGCGAGACGAGGATCACCGCATGCGGATAGGCGTTCAGATACTCCTCGAGCCAATTGCGCGCCTCGAGATCCAGGTGGTTCGTCGGCTCGTCGAGCAGCAGCAGGCCGGGCTCGCCGAGCAGCAGCTTCGCGAGGGCAATCCGCATCTGCCAGCCGCCAGAAAAGGTCTCGGTCGGACGATCGAAATCCGAGGTCTTGAAGCCAAGCCCCTGAAGAACCGTTGCCGCCTTCAATTCGATGCTGTAGCCGCCGCGCAACCTGAAGTGGTCCTGCAGATCGCTATAGCGGTGCAACATCGCGTCGTGCTCGGCTTCGGGAATCGCCGGATCGCCAAGCCGCTCCTCGAGCGCGTGCATCTCGGCTTTCATCGCGATCAACTCGCCGAACGCGCTGGCCGCCTCGTCGAAGACTGTCCGCCCGGCGTGGGTCAGACCGTCCTGGGGCAGGTAGCCCACGGTGAGCGCTGCCGGCTTCAACACGCCACCGGAATCGGGCTCATCGAGCCCGGCCATCATGCGAAGCAGTGTCGTTTTGCCCGCGCCGTTCGGGCCGCACAGGCCGACGCGCTCACGATCGGTGATCTGCCACGTCACGTGGTCGAAGAGGACGCGATCGCCGAACGACTTGGTGAGCTCGGATAGCTGAATCATTGAATCTGGGCGTTCAAAACTGCGGTAGCGCAGGCCTGCAGGGCTGCCCGCGGCATTCGGGCAGGCCTGACAGTCTGCGCTACCGTGATTCTGAAACGCGCTCTAAGTGTAACAGACGGTAGGGGTTGACGCAGCCTACCGCTGCCCGCGAGCCGCCAACCTGGCAGGTTTCGGGCCTGTGGAGCGGTGAGAGCAGCTCGAACTCCTGCGGCTTTACGCTGCCGACGATCGTGCTTTGCTGGCCGACGCGTCGTTGGAGACGCCGGCTGGAACGGCCGCGCAGCTTTCGGGCACGATCGGGCCCGGCAACTACTGCGTCTTGATCTTCGACGGTGCCGTCAGACGGCGCAAATCAGCTACACGGTGACTGTGTCGCCCCCGTAGCTGTCCGCGCGGGCGCTATTCGCCGAGCGCCTTCGCCGCCGCCGCCAGCACCTGCGGCACGCGGAACGGCTTGGTCAGATAGCCGGCGACGCCGAGATTCACCGCTTCGATGGCGCTCGACTCGGTCGAGAAGCCGGTGATGATGATCACCGGCAGGTCGGCCTTGTACCGCTTCGCCTCGCGAATCACCGTCAGCCCGTCCATGCCGGGCATCTTCAAATCGGCAATCAGCAGGTCGTAGGGATACAGGCGCATCCGCTCGAGCGCGGAGCGTCCGTCGGGCGCGACGTCGACGTCGTACTCCGCGAGCGCCAGCGTCTTCGCGAGGAGATCGCGAATGCTCGCTTCGTCGTCGACGACCAGGACGCGCGGCCGCGCCGCGCCGGTGGCCGGCCGCGTCGGCGCCGGCGCCGGTGGACGCGCACCGCCTCCCCCGCGCGGACGCTGGCTGTCGAGCCACGCGTCGATGTCGCGTTTTCGGAAACGCCACTGGCGTCCGACGCGCACCGCAGGAATCTTGCCGGCTTTGATGAGCCGGTACACCGTCCGGAGATTGACCTGGAGGTATTCCAGGACTTCTTCGGTCGTCAGAAACGTTTCGTCAATCATGCGTCAGCGTCCTGGTGGCGGCGTGGTGACGGCGCGGTGGGGAGCTCCACCGTGAAAACTGCGCCGCCCTCGGGGTGATTTGCGGCGAGGATCTGCCCGCCGTGCTCCTGCACGATGCCGTAGGTGATTGCCAGACCCAGCCCGGTGCCTTTGCCGACTTCCTTGGTGGTGTAGAACGGTTCGAAAATACGCGACAGCGTGTCCTCGGGGATTCCCGTGCCCGTGTCGCGCACCGTCGTGATGATCCGGTCGCGCGCCGACGACACGGAAGTCCGGATCTCGATCCGGCCACCGTGGCCTGTCGCCGCGATCGCATGCTCGGCGTTCATCACCATGTTCAAAAACACCTGGTGGAGGAGCAGCGGATCGCTTGGGACTCGAGGCAATTTATCGTCATAGTGTCGCACGACTTCGATGCCAATCGCTCGGTGCGCCGGCGCCCTGAGTGAAAGGACCTTCTGCAGGACGACGTTCAGGCTCACTGATCGGCGGACCAGGCGCCGCGATCCGGCGAAGACGAGGAGGTTCCGGACGATTTTCGCGGCGCGATCGGCCTCGCGGTAAATGGTCTGGACCTCGCGCCGCAGCTGCTTCGGAAACGCTCCGGTCACCCGCAGCAGCTCGAGATGGCCGAGCACGCCCTGCAGCGGGTTGTTCAACTCATGGGCGATGCCGGCGACGAACTGGCCAAGCGCGGCCAGCTTTTCGCTCTGCGTCAGCCGCTTCCGCAGTTCCTCGCGTTCGCTCTCGAGCCGCGTCTGCGTCGTCAAGTCGCGGGCGACGACGACGCTGCCGACCGGCTCGCGCTCATGGTTCAGGAGGTCGGTCACAGTGACCATGAACGGCCCGTTCCAGGTCGTATCGACTACTTCACGGGTCACTGCCGGCTCCGCGCTCTTCGTCGCTTTCTGCGTTTCGCGCCGTTCAGACAGCCAGCCGGCCAGATCCGGCCCAATGTGGCCGGCGATCGGCTGATCGAGCAGTTCCTCCCGGGTGCGGCCGACACGCGACGCGAATGCCTGGTTGACGTGGACGATGTGGCCGCGCATGTCGGCGACGGCGATGAGGTGCGTAATCGAGTCGAACGTGTTCTCCAGCTCCCGCCTCGCCCGCATCACGTCGTCGAGCAGCTGCAGGTTCTCGATCGCGCTCGACAGCTGACGTCCGAGCTCGTCTGCGCGGTCAAGCAAATCGATTTCCCCGCCAGTCTCCACGCGGACGCCTTCGAATACGACGGTGCCGAGCGCGCGTCGGGTGCCGCGCAGCGGGACGGTGACCAGGGGCGTGATCGCATCTTCTGACGGCGGCACGATTTCCGAGCGGATTCGGCGCATTGCCACCGCGGCGGGCGCAGACGGGTCGTCCGTGCTCAGGCGGACGCCACGCGAGACGTCGGCGCTGTCCGACGACGCCTGCAGAACGAGCTGGCGGGCGCGCCGGTCGTGAATCCACACCGAAGTGCGGTCGGCCCCGAACAGGCGGTTCGCGCCGACGCAGAAGATGTCGAATCCGGCGGCGAGGTTCAGCGTTGCGGCGAGGCTGGCCGTGAATTCGTCGAGCAGTTCACGGACGTCGCGCTGCAGCTGATCGGCCTGGCGCAGGTGCAGCAGTTCCAGCGCGGTGATGAACGCATCGGCGACTTCGAGCCCGGCGTCTTCCACCGAGCCGGCGGACGGCGGCGTGTGGAATCCGATCGTGAGCAGCCCGACGCGCTCGGATCCGCGGACCAGCGGCAGGAGCAGCGCCGACCGCGTGCCCAGGCGATCGGCGAGGTCCGGGATGTGCGCGGCGGCGTCGGCGACGAGCGCCGGTGCGCGGCGCGTGAACGCCTCTCCCACGACCGAGGATTCCTCCGGTCCCGGCAGCCACGGATCGGTGCGCAGCGCGTCGAGCCCGAACGCGGAAGTCGCCTGCAGGGTGCCGGTTCTCGGGTTGTGTTGCAGCAGCAGCGAACAGCAACCGTCGGTGACATCGAGCGCATGCTGGTGCAGTAGCGGGAACAGGTCGTTGGCCGTCAGGCTGTGCGCCAGCAAAGATGCCAGCGGTCGTTGGGCGGTGTTTCTGGGCATCGCGCTCGAAGCGGTCGAGGTGGTCGCGCGGGATTGTACTGGATTGCCTGCCGTAAGGCCAATACAATCAGGCTGTTAGGTCTCCAGACTACGAAGCAGCTTCCGCCGTCTTATTTCCTGAAAAGAGAGGGCCTTCCGCGCTCCGCATGACGTGGACGGACGAAGAGCTCGTCGCCCGATCGATCGGCGGCGACTCAGAGAGTTTCAACGAGCTGGTGCTTCGATGGGAGCGTCCCATCTACGCCCTCGCGTACCGCACGATCGGTCGCGAAGAGGATGCGCGGGACGTGTGCCAGGAGACGTTTCTCCGCGCCTTCCGCGCGTTGCCAGGATTCCGGGGCCAGGCGAAGTTCTCGTCGTGGCTGTACCGGATTGCGTTGAATCTCTGCCGCGATTGGATCCGCCGTGAACGGCGCGCGCCGATCGTGCAGCCGCCCGAGGACGTCGACGTGATGGAGCTTGCCGCCGCGTCCGAACCCTCGGAATCGATCGAGGATCTCGTTGCACGCAAAGATCTGTCGCGAGCGGTCGAACGTGCAATGGCACTGCTTCCGGACGAGCAACGTACCGCTATTGTGTTGAAGGAATATCACGGGCTGACGTTTCAGGAGATCGCCGAGCTGCTCGGCTGCCCGTTGAGCACGGTGAAGACGCGCTTGTACCAGGGACTCACGGTTCTCCGGCGCGAGCTCGCAAAAGGCGAGCAGCAGCGTGCGAAAAAAGCGACCTTATGACTGAATCTGTGTGCACCTACTCAGGCAACCGTGACGAGGCGCTCGTCACGTTTCTGTACGACGACGACACCTTTTCGGGCGGCGACCGCGCCGCCTTCGGCGTGCATCTGTCGACCTGCGCGGCGTGCCGCGACGAACTCGACGCGATGCGCGGCGTCCGCGCCGAGCTCGGACGCTGGAATCCGCCGGATCCCAATTTCGCCATCACCTTCAGCAACGTCCCCCGCGCGCAATCCGCAATCAATCAGCAATCAGCCATCAGCAATCAGCATTGGTGGGACTCGATCCCGGCCTGGGCGCAGGTCGCGGCGGCGCTCCTTTTCCTCGGCGTCTCTGCCGGGATCGCGAACCTGGATATTCGGTACGACAGCCAGGGCCTCAGCGTCCGCACCGGCTGGTCGCAGCCGCGCAACGCGCCCGGCGCGCCGACACCCGCGCCAGCGGCAGGCGTCGCATCGGTGTCGGCGAAGGCTGATCCGCCGTGGAAGGCCGATCTCGTCGCGCTCCAGCAGCAGTTGACCGCGGAAATGCGCACGGCGCGGACCGCCGCTGCGGCGTCGGCGCAGCCGGCGGCCATCCGCCCGGCCGATGTCGATCTCGTCCGCCGCGTCCGCGCGCTGATCGACGAGAGCGAGAAGCGCCAGCAGCGCGAGCTTGCGCTGCGCGTCGCCGAAGTGTTGCGCGATGTCAACGTGCAGCGTCAGGCCGATCTCGCGAAGGTGAACCGCGCGCTCGGCGCCGTCGAAAACAACCTCGGCGTAGAAGTTCTGAAGACGCGGCAGCAGGTGAACCTGATGTATCGCGCGTCCCAGGTGGTCAGATAGGCAGGGGGATTTCTGTGAAACGGCTTGCATCGATTCTTACCGTGGTCACTGTGGCGGCGGCCGTCGTCACGCCGGCGGCCGCACAGACGGCGGTGCCGCCTCGCGCAGCGGCCGAGCAGCGCTATCAGATTGGCCAGATGGAGCGTGTCCTCGAGGGCGCCGTCGAGCATGGTCTCGCGAATACGCGCGATCGCCTGCAGGCGCTCGCGCAAATGCCGGCGGACATGCTCGTCAGCGACAATGCCCATGCGCGCGGCTTCCGCCTCGACGGCTACGGCGTCTTTTTCGATGTCGTCGTGCCATCGTTCGAGAGCACACTCAGCTGGAGCTTGCGGACGCTCGATCAGAACGATCTCGGGCTCGACAGCGCGTTGCGCACGTTGCAGACGTTCATCAAAACGTCCGGCGACCCGAACGTCGAGCAGGCGCTGAAACGCCTCGAACTGCAGGTCAACCCCGCGGTGCTCGCGCGCACGTCGCTGCCCGATACCACCGGCGCGCGCAACATGACCGGATCGGCGGCGTCGGTCGATGCCGACCGGACCGCAGTCGATCCCATCCTCGCCGACCCGAACGAAGCCTACCGGACCGAAGTGATGCAGGCGTTGAAGGACGCGATGCTCGCGCACAGCAGCGCGCTCAACATCGGCGCGGGCGAATGGCTGACGATCGCCGCGAAGGGCAATGACGATCGGCCGAGGCTCGCGCCTGCCGACACGTCGTCGGGCACGCGGATCATCCGCTTGAAAGGATCCGATCTCGCTGATTTTCTCGCCGGCAAGATCACGCGCGACGAGGCGCTGGACCGCATCGAGGTTCGGGTGTTCTAGAATAGCGCGCTATGCGCGCGCTCGTTTGGCTGCTGCTCTGCGCCGCGGCGGTGTGTTCCGCCGCGTGCGCACCTACCGTCGATCTCACCAAAGGCCTTCAAGTCACCATCGTCAACACCGGCTGGTACGACGCCGGCATCGTCAACGGACAGAACAAGCTCGTGCCGACGGTGTCGTTCACCCTTCAAAACGCCTCCGAGCAGAAGCTCGTGTCGCTCCAGGTCAACGCGCTGTTCCGTCGCGTCACTGAAAACGATGAGTGGGGGAGCGAACTCGTCATTGCTGCGGGATCGGCCGGGCTACCGCCGGGGCGAAGCACCGAAGTGTTAACGGCGAAGTCGCCGCGGGGCTACACCGGCAGCGATCAATCGCGGCAGGAAATGCTCCAGAACAGTCACTTCGTCGATGCCAAGGTCGATCTGTTCGCGAAGTACGGGTCGACACAGTGGACGCGCCTCGGCACCTACCCGATCGCGCGTCAGCTGCTCGCGAAATGACGTTCTTGTTTCGGTAGGTCTGCCTTCAGGCGGACCGTGAGGGGTCGCGCGACGGATCGCCGGTCCGGCTGAAGCCGGCCACTACTGGAATCGTGCCCTTTACCGACGCATCGGTTGTCAGCGCCCAGAGCGTCAGCAACGCCATCGCGCCGTCGCTGACGGCAAACAGCAGGAACGACGCGGGCGAATGGCGAAACACGTAGTCGGCGATGAAGGCGAGCGCACCGACCCCTTTCAGGAACGGACCCATCACCCACAGGTACCCGCGGCCGCCGAATGAATCGGGCTCGCGGTACGGAATCACGTAGCCGCACGCGACGGCGAAGAGAAATAGTCCGTTGAGATCGGCGTGGATGGGTGGTTGCGGGAGAGGGACGTTGAAGATCTGCGCCATCAGCGGCCGCCCCGCCACCATCATGACGGCGACAAGGCCGTCGTAGATGGCGGATGCGACCGCGATGCTGCTGCGCCGGTTCACTGAACCTTCTTCAGCTCACCCTGATACGTCGTCGTGTGGTCCGGTGAGATACGGACTTCGAACGACAGCGATTCGTAGCCTGGCGCACGCACTTCGATCCGATGCGGGCCGGAGTCGAGATGCAGCCGCTGGAAGATGCCGTCGAAGTCGTCGACCTGTCCGACGTAGTAGCCGTCGACGTAGACCTCCGCCTCGCGCGGTTTGATCTTCAGCCGCAGCTTGCCTTCGTCATTCGACGGCGTGAAGGTGCCGGCCTGCGGGTCGGCCGGATACCCGCCGTACCATGGATCGTAGTAACCGCTGTAGAAACCGTAGCCGGCCGCGCCATAAGCCCACGGATCGTAGTAGCCGTATCCGTAGCCGTAATAACCGCCGGGAACATAGATGCCGATGCCGCCCGATGGCGGTTGCGGGGTAGTGCCGCGCGGTACCGCTCTCCCTACCGGCTCGTTGCCGTCAGCCGGCCGCGCGTACCTCGGGACACCTGATCCGGTGTTCTCGGCTTTGCCGGCCGCTTCGCCAGCGCCTGCACGGCGGCCGCGCTCGCCACTTGGTACGGCAGGGTTCACACCGCTATTGCCTGCGCCGGCATTGGCGCCCGACGCGCCGGCCGACGATCCGCGCGGTGCTGCCGTTCCTGCGTTGCCGCCGCTGTGCGCCGCGCGCCCTTCGCGTGGCGCCGCGTAACCACCGCTGCCGGTTGCGCCGCCGCCGCGGCGTCCGCCGCCGTCGTCGCCGCGCGTGAAGCCGCCGCCGACCGCACCGCCACCGCCATTCGAACCACCGCCGGAGGGCGAACCGGAAGCCGTGGCCCCGCCGCCGCCGCTCGGCGCAGACGGCGCTGGCGCAGAGCGTGCGCCACCGCGATCGCCGCCGCCGCCGGGGTTGGCGGTTTTCTGTTGAGCCGTTACCGGGACCGCGACAAGCCACGCGGGAACCGCGAGCACGAGCGCCAACCGTGTAGCCGTTGAGAAGGGACCTGTCATGACGGAAACCCTCTGCTAGTGGAAGCAGCAACCCACCTGCCAGCAAGCAGCGTGAAGATGAGATAAGTATCGGCCTAAATTGATCGATTTGCACGTACATCCGTCAACGATGTGTCCTCGGCGTCGTTTCGACCGTCCCGATTTCTTGACACCCTGATCCACCGCCCCGTACAGTCAGAAAATCGATGTTTCACAGCACGACGATCCTGGCAGTACGACACGGCGGAAACGCCGTGCTGGCCGGCGACGGGCAAGTGACGTTCGGGCAGACCGTCGTCAAGCAGCGCGCGAAGAAGATTCGGCGCTTGTACAACGACCGCATCCTGGCTGGCTTCGCCGGTTCGGCGGCGGATTCCTTCGCGTTGTTCGCGCGCTTCGAATCGAAGCTCGAGCAGTTTCGCGGTAACCTCGAACGCTCGGCGGTGGAGCTCGCCAAGGATTGGCGCAGCGATCGCATCCTCCGGCGGCTTGAAGCGATGCTCGTGGTGCTCGACAAGACCTCGACCTTTCTCCTGTCCGGCAACGGCGACCTCATCGAGCCCGACGATGGCATCGTCGCGATCGGGTCGGGCGGTCCCTTCGCGCTCGCCGCCGCGAAGGCGCTGGCGAACAACACCGAGCTCGACGCCCGCGCGATCGCCGAGAAGTCGATGGCGATTGCCGGCGAAATCTGCATCTATACCAACGCACAGATCGTCGTAGAAGAGTTGTAGTGGCCATCTACCTGCCCGAAACCACCCAGACCACCGCCGGGGCGCTCACGCCGCGGCAAATCGTCGCCGAGCTCGACAAGCACGTCGTCGGGCAGGCAGCGGCGAAACGCGCGGTCGCGATCGCGCTGCGCAACCGAACGCGGCGGCAGAAGCTGTCGCCGGAGCTGGCCGAGGAGATCGCGCCGAAGAACATCCTGATGATCGGGCCGACCGGCGTCGGCAAGACCGAGATCGCGCGGCGTCTCGCGCGGCTCGCGCAGTCGCCGTTCCTGAAGGTGGAAGCGTCGAAGTTCACCGAGGTCGGCTACGTCGGCCGCGACGTCGAATCGATGGTGCGCGACCTCGTCGAGCTCGGCGTCGACATGGTGCGCGAGGAGCGGCTCGAGGAAGTGCGGACGAAAGCGGCGCAAAACGCCGAAGACCGGCTGCTCGACATCCTGCTGCCGCCGCCGCGACCGATCGGACCCGACGACGATGCCAGCGCTCCGCGCGACGGACAACAGCAGACGCGCGATCGCTTTCGCGAACAGCTGCGCGCCGGCCGCCTCGACTCGCGCGTCGTCGAAATAGACGTCCGCGAGAAATCGTTCCCGTCCTTCGAGATCATCGCCGGGTCGCAGGTCGAGGAAGTCGACATCAACCTGAAGGACATGCTGCCGGGACTCTTCCAGGGAAAGAACAAGCGGCGCAAGCTGAAGGTGCCCGAGGCGCTCGAATACCTGCGCAGCGAGGAAGAGCAGAAGCTGATCGACATGGACAGCGTGGCGCGCGCTGCCGTCGATCGCGTCGAACAGGCGGGCATCATCTTCATCGACGAGATCGACAAGATTGCGGGACGCGAAGGATCGCACGGACCAGACGTCAGCCGCGAGGGCGTGCAGCGCGACATCCTGCCGATCGTCGAGGGCACTACCGTGAACACGAAGTACGGCATGGTGCGCACCGATCACATCCTGTTCATCGCCGCGGGCGCGTTCCATGTTGCGAAGCCGTCGGACCTGATTCCCGAGCTCCAGGGCCGGTTCCCGATCCGCGTCGAGCTCGAGCCGCTCGGAAAAGAGGAGTTCGTCCGGATTCTCACCGAACCGCGCAGCGCGCTGATCAAGCAGTACATGGCGCTGATGGACACCGAAGGGATCACGCTGACCTTCACCGACGATGCGATCCGGCGGATCGCCGACTTCGCCACTACCGTCAACGATCGGACCGAGAACATCGGCGCGCGCCGGCTTCACACCGTGCTCGAGAAGCTGCTCGACGAGATCTCGTTCGAGGGACCCGACCTCGAGGACAAGACGGTGACGATCGACGAGGCGTACGTGACCCGGATGCTCGCCGACATCGTCAAGAACGAGGACCTGTCACGGTACATTCTGTGAGGCAGTTAAACGGAGCGCGAGGCTGTCAGCCGAGCGTTCGACGCTTGCCTCAACGGCTCGCGCGCTCGCCTGAAACGCTCGCGCTCCTTCCGTTGATCGTCGCGTTGGCGTGCACGGCGTGCGGCAAAAAGGGCCCGCCGTTGCCGCCGCTGCTCAAGGTTCCCGTCGCGCCGCCGGACCTCACCGCGTCGCGCCGCGGCGACATCGTCGATCTGCAATTCACGGTTCCCAGTAGCAACACCGACGGCAGCCGTCCCGCGAACGTGGATCGCGTTGAAGTCTACGCAGTGACGACGGCACCGGGCGGCGCTCCGGAAACGCTGACCGACGCGCAGTTCGCCCGATACGGGACCCGCATCGACGTCGTCGCCGTCAAGGCGCCGCGCGATCCGAACCTCACCGCCGACCCCGACGAGCCGTCCGAAGAGGTCGAGCCGCCGCAAGGCGACGGCCTCGATCAGGGGGTGATGGCACACGTCGAAGAGGCGCTCGGCGACGATGCGATGGAGGCGACCGAGGTGCCGCACCAGGGACAGAAAGCGAAGCCGACCGATGGCAACGACGATCGCGGCGTGCCGCTCGTCGCGCCGACTGCCGATCCGCCGCTGCGCACCTACGCCGTCGTCGGTGTGTCGACGCGAGGCAAGAAAGGGCCGGTCTCCAAACGCGTCGCGGTGCCGCTGGCGCCGCCGCCGCCGCCGCCCGAGGCGCCGACGATCGACTATACCGAGCGCGAGATCACGGTCACCTGGCCGGCGGAGAATGCGCCAGCCCCATCCGACGGCGACCAGGTGCTGCCATCGCGGCCGCTCGGTCCGCCGAAACCGCCGGTCGAATACACCGTCTACGACGCCAGCGATCCGGCGGCGTTGACAAAGCTGACGCCGTCGCCGATCGCGACCCCGAAGTACACCGACAAGCGGATCGCGTGGGGCGAGAAGCGGTGCTACACCGTGCGCGCGACGGTTCGTATGGGCAGCGCGACGATCGAGAGCGATCCCGGCCCGCCCGAGTGCAGAATGCTCGTCGACACTTTTGCGCCCGCGGCGCCGAAGGGTGTCGCGGCGATCAGCAGCGCCGGAGCGATCAATCTGATCTGGGACCCGAACACCGAAAGCGATCTCGCCGGCTACATCGTGTTGCGCGGCACGCCGCACGAGGGCGCGACCGATCCGCCGGAACTCGAGCCGATCAGCGCGCCGATCACGGAGACCCGTTTCAGCGACCCCGTGGCTGCCGGGACCACGCACGTCTACGCGGTACAGGCGGTCGATCGCGCCGGCAACGTGAGCGCTGCCTCCGCGCCGGTGACGGAGACGGCGCGCTGAACATTGCTGATTGCTGAGGGCTGATTGCTGATTTATTGAGGAAGGGGTAATTGGGAGGGACGATTGCTGAGAAAGCCCGTACTTCCGATCAATCAGCAATCAACCTTCAGCAATGATCATTGGGTAGAATGGCCGATTGATGGAGCGCATTTTCCGCGTCAGTGAGAACAACCAGGCGGTGTTCGCGGTCGAGCGCGACGGCGAGCTGCGCCGTGCGACCGGGGATCCGTTTGCGGCGCTGTCGCCCGGCGCGGCGATTGCCGGCGGCCTGGGCGCGGTTCGCCTGCTGCCGCCGGTGATGCCGTCGAAAATCGTGTGCGTCGGCCTCAACTACAAGGATCACGCCGGCGAAGTCGGCAAGGCGCTGCCGGCCGAGCCGCTGCTGTTCATCAAGCCGACCAGCGCCGTGATCGGTCCCGGCGATCCGATTCGCATTCCGCCCGGCGTCGGCCGGGTCGATCATGAAGCCGAGCTCGGCATCGTGATCGGTCGCCGCGCGCACCGCGTCGCCGGCAAGCACGCGTGGGATTACGTCGGCGGGCTGATCTGCGTCAACGACGTCACCGCGCGCGATTTGCAGAAGAAGGAATCGCAGTACACGCGCTGCAAGGGCTTCGACACCTTCGCGCCGATCGGCCCGTGCATCGCCACCGGCCTGAACGGCGATCCGCGCAGCGTCGAAGGCTTCGTCAACGGCCAGCGCCGCCAGTCGTCCAGCACCCGACACTTGATCTTTCCGATCGAACACCTGATCGAGTTCATCACCTTCGTGATGACGCTCGAGCCCGGCGACATCGTCTCCACCGGCACCCCCGAAGGCATCGGTCCGCTCGCCGCCGGCGACACGGTCACGGTGAAAGTCGAAGGCGTCGGCGAGCTCACCAATCCGGTTCAGAGCGAGTGAGGATTCCATGAAATTGTTCATCGACACCGGTCACATCAGCGACATCGAGAAGCTCTGCGACATCGGCATCATCGACGGCGTCACCACCAACCCGACGCTGCTGGCCAAGGAGCCGGGCGACTACCGCGACAACCTGAAGAAGATCTGCGGGCTCGTCAAAGGGCCGGTGAGCGGTGAAGTGACCGCCACCGATTTCGCCGGGATGATGCAGCAGGGGCACGACATCGCCAAGATCGATCAGCACATGGTCGTGAAGGTGCCGCTGACGCGCGACGGCATCAAGGCGTGCAAGGCGCTGTCGAGCGAAGGCATCCGCGTCAACGTGACCCTGTGCTTTTCGCCGGCGCAGGCGCTGCTCGCGGCGAAGGCCGGCGCGACCTACATCAGCCCGTTCGTCGGCCGCCTCGACGACGTCGGCACCAACGGCATGGAGCTGATCAAAGAGATCGTGGAGATCTACAATCATTACGACTTCACCACTGAGGTCCTGGTCGCAAGCTGCCGGCATCCAATCCACGTCATCGAAGCCGCGCGCATGGGCGCCGATATCGCCACCTGCCCGCCGGCGGTGATCGATTCGCTGTTCAACCATCCGCTCACCAGCATCGGCCTGGAGAAGTTCCTGAAGGACTGGGAGAAAGCGCAGTCTGCGCAGACGGTGAAAGCCTGACGCTGTCGGGGCTAGGGGTTCGGGGCTGGCTGTCAGCCACCGAGCCCTCGCCTAGCCCCCAGCTCCCAGCCCCGACATGGATCCGCAGCGCACCCTCGCCGAACTCGAACGCCTTGCCGAACTGGGGGGCGGCGCCGATCGGCTCGAGAAACAACATGCCTCCGGCAAGCTGACCGCGCGCGAGCGCATCGAGCTGCTCTTTGACCCCGGCACCTTCGAGGAAGTCGACAAGCTGGTCACTCACCGCTGCCGCGACTTCGGGATGGAGCAGCAGATCGTGCCCGGCGACGGCGTGATCGCCGGCCATGGATCGATCGACGGCCGCCAGGTGTTCGCCTTCGCGCAGGACTTCACCGTCTTCGGCGGTTCGCTGTCGGAGACCAACGCCGCGAAAATCGTCAAGGTGATGGACCTGGCGATGAAGCTCGGCGCGCCGATCGTCGGCCTGAACGATTCCGGCGGCGCACGCATCCAGGAAGGCGTGATGTCGCTCGGCGGCTACGCCGACATCTTCCTGCGCAACACGCTCGCCTCCGGCGTAGTGCCGCAGATCTCCGCGATCATGGGGCCGTGCGCCGGGGGCGCCGTGTACTCACCGGCGATCACCGACTTCACCCTGATGGTGAAGCACACCAGCTACATGTTCGTCACCGGTCCAGACGTGGTGAAGACCGTGACGCACGAGGAGGTCACCAAAGAGGAACTCGGCGGCGCCATGACCCACAACGCCACGAGCGGCGTCGCGCACTTCGCCGTCGACGACGACCGCGACTGCCTGGCGCTCGTCCGCGATCTCCTGTCGTTCATGCCGAGTAACAACCTCGACGAGCCGCCGCGCGTGGCGACGACCGATTCGCCGGACCGTGAAGATCCGGCCCTCGACGACCTGGTGCCGGCGTCGCCGAATCAGCCCTACGACATGCTCGACGTGATTCACCTGGTCGTCGACGAGGGCTACTTTCTCGAAGTCCACCAGCACTACGCGAAGAATCTCCTCGTCGGCTTCGCGCGTCTCGACGGCCGCTCGGTCGGAATTGTCGCCAACCAGCCGGCGATGCTCGCCGGGACGCTCGACATCGACGCTTCGGTGAAAGGCGCGCGGTTCGTGCGGTTCTGCGACGCGTTCAACATCCCGCTCGTCACCTTCGAGGACGTGCCGGGCTTTCTGCCGGGTACGCAGCAGGAGTACGGCGGCATCATCCGTCACGGCGCGAAGCTGCTGTTCGCGTTCGCCGAGGCGACGGTGCCGAAAGTCACGGTGATCACGCGCAAGGCGTACGGCGGCGCCTACTGCGTCATGTCGAGCAAGCACATTCGCACCGACTTCAACTACGCGTGGCCGACCGCGGAGCTCGCCGTGATGGGACCGGAGGGCGCGGTGAACATCCTCTACAAGCGCGAGCTCGAGGCCGCGGCCGATCCGGTCGCGACGCGCGCGGAGAAGGTGGCGGAGTTCCGCGAGAAGTTCGCCAACCCGTATGCCGCCGCCGGCGCCGGGTTCATCGATGAAGTGATCCAGCCGCGCGAAACGCGTAAAAAGCTGATTACCGCGCTCCGCAACCTCGAGACCAAGCGCGACAAGAACCCGCCGAAGAAGCACGGCAACATCCCTCTCTAAATTGCTGATTGCTCAGTGCTGATTGCTGATTGATCGGGAAAACACGAGTTTTTGAATTTCGCCGAATTTGCGGCCATTGAACCCGCTGAATTCACGCGTTGGCCGTTGACAGCACGCCACCGCTGCGGGCACGCTACGCCCTCATACCCGCGTCGCTTTTATTCGTTCGATTCCTCGGGCAGGCCGCCTGACGTTTTCACCGTAACGAGGGGGAAGAATGATGACGCGAACTAGGGCTCGACTTCGCTGGCTGGCGTCCGCTGCGTGCGCAATGCTGCTCCTCGCCGCGGCGCCGGCGCGCGCACAGTCCACCGCCACGCTCCAGGGCACGGTCACCGACGCGCAGAGTGCGGTGATGCCCGGGGTGACGATCAGCATCAAGAACACGGCCACCGGTCTCGAACGGACAACGGTGAGCGACACCGCTGGCCAGTACGTGGCGCCCGCCCTGGCGCCAGGGCACTACGCAGTCGTGGCGCACCTCGAAGGGTTCAAGGACCAGACCAGCGAGATCGCTCTCGGTCCAGCGCAGACCGCGGAGTTGAACATCCGTCTCGGCCTCGCGACCATCGCCGAGAACGTGACGGTGACCGGATCGTCGCCGCTCATCGAGACCGCCACTGTGTCGGTCGGCGGAGCGATGGCCGAGAAGACCGTTCAGGAAATTCCGCTGAACGGGCGCCACTTCGTCGACCTCGGCCCGCTGATGCCGGGTGGCAGCACCTCGCCGCAGAACGCGGGTTTGAGTTCGCCGCTGCGCGGACAGGGCGCGTTCTCCTTCATGTCGGCCGGCAACCGCGAGACCTCCGTCAACCTGATGGTCAACGGCATCAATCTGAACGACCTGTCGAATTCGCAGGTCACGTTCCAGCCGTCGATCAACACCGTCTCGGAGTTCAGGGTCGACAACTCGACCTTCAGCGCCGAGTACGGCCGCAACTCCGGCGCGATCGTCAACGTCGCGACGCGCTCGGGCAGCAACCAGGTGCACGGCGAGGCGTTCGACTATTACCGCGACGACCGCTACGACTCGCGCAACTATTTCAATCCGCCGAGCCTCGACAGCTCCGGCAACGAGACGGTCCAGTCGCTGTTCAACCGCAAGCAGTTTGGCGTCAATCTCGGCGGCCCGCTCGTCAAGAACCGCTCGTTCTACTTCGGCAGCTACGAGGGCCTTCGCCACACGCAGGGCGTCGACCTGAACTCCGGCACGCTCACCAATGCGCAGCGCGCCGCGGTGACCGATCCGGTCTCGAAGAACCTGCTGCAGTTCATTCCGGTTGCCAACGACCTCACCGGCACGCGCGCGATCAGCTCGCCGATCGCCCCGGTGAACAGTGACCAGTACACGATCGATTCGCGCAACAACCTCCGCCAGAACGACGATCTGCACTTCTACTACGCGTTCCAGAGCGACTCGCGGCTCGAGTCGAACGCTCAGGGACAAACGGTCGCGGGCTTCCCCGACCGGCGCGGCGGCCACCGGCAGATCATGACGATCAACGAGACGCACATCTTCAGCCCCGCGCTCGTCAACGAGCTCCGCGGCGGCTACAACCGCATCAACATCACCTTCGTTCCTCAGACGCTCGTCGACACGGCGGCGCTGGGGATCAACGTCGGGCAGACCCAGAACCCGATCGCGCTGCCCTCGATCAGGATCACCGGGCCGGGTCTGAATCTCGGCGGTCCGGCCGGGTTCCCGAGCGGGCGCGAAGTCACGACGACGGCCCTCGCCGATACCGCGACGTATCTCCGCGGCAACCATATCGTCAAGTTCGGCGGCGAAGTCCGCCACGTCAAGCACTACGGCTTCAGCGAGGATCCGGGGACGTTCACGTATCCCAGCGTCGCCGCATTCCAGCAGGGATTCGGCAGCCAGTTCGGCATCACGCTGGGAACGCAGTCGTTCAACGCCTACGTGAACGCCATCGGCGCCTTCGCCCAGGACTCGATTTCGCTGGGGTCGAACGTGAAGGTGGACCTCGGACTCCGCTACGACTACCTCCCGTCGCCGACCGAACAGGACAACAAGCTCGTCACCTTCGATCCAACGACGCAGTCGCTGCTGCAGATCAACGGGCCGGGCGGATTCACGCAGGTGACCAAGAACGGCAGCGACTTCCAGCCGCGCGTCGGCGTGATCTGGAATCCCAAGGGCGATGGCAAGACGGTGGTTCGCGGCGCCTACGCAGTGATGGTGAACCAGAGCAACACGGGATACTTTGTTGGCGAGACCGGCAATCCGCCGATCGTGACGCCGTTGTCGGCGCAGGCGAACGGCACCGCCGCCAGCAACATCAAGCTGGACAACGCCATCAACAGCGCCGGCGCAGCCGCCGGCGCGGCGCCGGCGTTCACCGACCCGAACTTTGTGCCCAGCCGCATGCAGTCGTGGAACGTCAACGTCGAGCGCGAGATCGGCGCGATGGGAGTGATGGTCGGCTATTTCGGATCGCACGGCGATCGCCAGCGAATTCCGATCAACCTCAATCAGTTCGTCGTGCCCGGTGGAACCACCCGTCCGTTCCCGACGCTTTCGTCGGCGAGCCCGATTCTCCCCGGCGCCGGCCTCGGAAACATCACCGAGGTGACCAGTCTCGGCTGGTCCGATTACAAAGGTCTGTGGATCACGGCAAACCACCGTATGAGCCACGGACTGCAGCTCCAGGGGTCGTACACGCTGTCCAAGTCGACCGACACCAACTCGTACGACGGAACGGGAGCCGGCAACAACGGCTCATTGCAGAACAGCTTCGACCTGGCCGACAGCGTAGGACCGTCGGACTTCGACGTTCGTCACCGTGTGTCGATCAACGCGTCGTGGGATCTGCCGTTCCACGGCAACCGCCTGAAGGATGGCTGGCAGCTCGTCGTCGTCGAGCAGGCGCAGACCGGCAACCCGCTCAACATCATCACCAACATCACGACGATCACCGGAGTGGCGTCGGTGCGGCCGGATCTGATCGGTCCGCTGCCGGCCATCAATCCGCATCCGAACAATGACGCGAACGGGTTCCCCGTCAGCTACCAGTGGTTCGATGGCCAGACGACGGTCTGCGATCCGCGCGTGGCGGCGGGCGGCGCCGGCGCCTGCACCTCGTCGTCAGTGTTCGCGCTGCCGTACAACGCCGCTGGCGTCGCGCATTTCGGCAACCTCGGACGCAACCCGATCTACGGTCCGGGCTTCGGCAACACCGATTTCTCGGTGATCAAGAACCTGAAGCTGACCGGCCCGGCGCGCGTCCAGTTCCGAGTCGAGGCCTTCAACCTGTTCAACCAGGCGAACCTCGGGCAGCCGGGCCGCACGGCGACCGTCGGCAGCACGTCGTTCGGCGTGATCAGCAACACGCGGTTCCCGACCGGCGACTCCGGATCGGCGCGCCAGATCCAGTTCGCCGCGAAGTTCATGTTCTAGGAGTGCGTTTCAAAATGACGTAGGGCCGCCTTTCAGGGCAGCCGTGCGGGCTGAAAGCCCGCACCTACAGCGCAGGGCCCGCGGACACGGGTCGGGTAGACTTCGAGGCATGCGCAGGCACCTCGTCGTCGGCCCGGCCCTTTTTTTATCGATCGTCACGCTGGGAGCGCAGCCGCCGCAGCCGTTCCAAATTGACGAAACCACGATCGCGCAGATTCAGTCGGCGAATCGCGACCGATCGCTGACCTGCCGATCGCTGGTCGAGCAATATCTTGCGCGGATCGAGGCGAACGACAAGAAGGGCGCGGCGCTCAACGCGATCGTGCAGATCAACGCGGACGCTTTGAAAGATGCCGACGATCTCGATCGCCGCTTCCGTCAGTCGGGCCCGGTCGGGCCGATGCACTGTGTGCCGGTGCTCGTCAAGGACAACTACGAAACGATCGACATGCCGACCACGGCGGGATCGCTGTCGCTGAAAGGGATGATGACCGGCAAGGACGCCTTCGTCGTCAAGCGGCTTCGCGACGCCGGCGCGGTGATGATCGCGAAAAGCAACATGGCGGAGTTCGCGTTCAGCCCGGTGGAAACCGTCAACTCGATCCTGCCCGGCTACACGCGAAATCCGTACGACACGACGCGGGTCACCGCCGGATCGAGCGGCGGCTCGGCCGCGGCGACGGCGGCCAACTTCGCGGCGATCGGGCTGGCGAGCGATACCGGCGACTCGATACGCGGCCCGGCGGCCCATCAGGCGCTCGTCGGGCTCCGATCGACGATGGGCCTGGTCAGCCGCGCCGGCGTCGTGCCGCTGAACCTTTCCGCCGATATTGCCGGCGCCGTCACGCGAACCGTTGCCGATACCGCCGCGGTGCTGCAGGTGATCGCCGGACCCGATCCAGCCGACCCGGTCACCGCGGCGAGCCGCGACCATGTCGTGCGCGATTACGCAGCGTCGCTACGCGCGGACGGGCTCAAAGGCGCGAGGCTTGGCGTCCTGCATCAGGCGTACGACACGCCGTCGCTCGACAGCGAAGTCGACGCGGTGTTCAAGGCGTCGCTCGGCGAACTGCGGAATCTCGGCGCCGAGGTCATCGATCCGGTGGAGGTTGCCGGACTCGATGCCATGCGGCGCTCGCAGGGCAGCTGCAACCAGTTCAAGTACGACCTGAATCGCTACCTGGCGGCGCTCGGCGACAAGGCGCCGATGCACTCGTTGGACGAGATCGTCAAGTCGCGCCGCTTCCACCCGTCAATCCAGGCGCGACTCGAGGCCGGCCAGGCGGCCGACGACACGCCAGGTGTGTCGCCGGGCTGCAGGAGCCGCGACGAGTTCCGCGAGAAACTGCGCGCCGCCGTCGTCTCGCTGCTGGATTCGCAGCAGCTCGATGCGCTGATCTACCCGACCTGGAGCAATCCGCCGCGGCTCATCGGCGATCTGAACACGCCGGGCGGCGACAACAACCAGCTGTTCGCGCCGAGCACCGGCTTTCCGGCGATTACCGTGCCGATGGGGTATACGCGCGGCGACGCGCTGCCCGCCGGCCTGCAGTTCTTCGGACGCGCCTGGAGCGAGCCGCGCCTGCTCGAGCTCGCCTATTCCTACGAACAGGCCACCCACCACCGGCGCCCGCCGAAGCTACAATAAACGTCAGCTTTGAAGAAAATTCTCATCGCCAATCGCGGCGAAATCGCTGTCCGTGTAATCCGCGCGTGCCGCGAGCTGAACATTTCGCCGGTTGCTGTGTACTCCGAGTGCGATCGCGCCGCGCTGCACGTGCGGCTCGCTGACGAAGCCTACGCCATCGGGCCGAGTGCGCCGCGCGAGAGCTACCTGCGGATCGATCGCATCGTCGAGGTCGCGAAGAAGTCGGGCGCCGACGCGGTGCATCCCGGTTACGGCTTCCTTGCCGAGAACGAGGACTTCGCGGCGGCGGTGCGCGACGCCGGGGTGACCTTCATCGGGCCGACGCCAGCGGCGATCGAGACGATGGGGAACAAGACGGCGGCGCGTACCGCAGCGAAGCGAGCGGGCGTGCCCGTCGTCCCGGGAACCGAAGATCCACTGTCGCCCGACGTTCCCGACGCCGCCATCGCGGCGGCGGCGTCGCGCATCGGCTTTCCGCTGCTGGTCAAGGCGGTCGCCGGTGGCGGCGGCAAAGGCATGCGCACCGTTGGCGACCCGTCCGATCTCGCCAACGCGGTGCGAGCCGCGCGCTCGGAAGCCGGCGCTGCTTTCGGCGACGCCGCCGTCTACCTCGAGCGACGGCTCACACGACCGCGCCACATCGAGGTACAACTGCTCGGCGACGAACATGGCACGGTCGTGCCGTTTGTCGAGCGCGAGTGCTCAATCCAGCGGCGCCATCAGAAAGTGGTGGAGGAGACACCGTCGCTCGCGGTGACGCCGCAACTGCGCCGCGCGATCACGTCGGCCGCGGCGGCCGTCGCCACGGCCGTCGGCTACACCAACGCGGGCACGATCGAGTTTCTGCTCGACGAGAACGGGTCCTTTTACTTTCTCGAGATGAACACGCGGCTGCAGGTCGAGCATCCGATCACCGAGATGGTCACTGGCCTCGACCTGGTGCGCTGGCAGATTCGAATCGCGCGCGGCGAGCGGCTCGACGTCGACCCCGATCGCCTGCTCGCTCCGAATGGTCACGCCATCGAATGCCGCATCTACGCCGAAGATCCCGACAACGGGTTTCTGCCGTCGCCCGGCCGGATTCGGCAGTTGAGCGTGCCGGGTGGGCCGGGCATCCGCGACGACAGCGGCGCGACGGCGGGATTGGACGTGCCGATCTTCTACGACCCGATGATCTCGAAGCTGGTCGCCTGGGCGGAGGATCGCCCGCTCGCGATCGCGCGCATGCGCCGCGCGCTGCGCGAGTACCTCGTGACCGGGATCAAGACGACGGTGCCATTCTTCCGCTGGCTGCTCGATCAACCCGACTTCGTTGGGGGACGGTTCCACACGACGTATCTCGACGAGGTGCTGGCCTCGCGGAACGGCCGGCCGTTCGTCGAGCCGACCGCCGACGCCGAAGAGCTGGCGGCGATTGCTGCCGCCCTCGAAACGGTGTTGTCGGCGGCCGGTGCCGCCGCCGCTCCCACGCACGCGAACGGCGGCACCGTCTCCGGCTGGCGCGCGCAGGCGCGCAGCGAAGGCGTGCGCGGATTATGAAAAGGACAGGCGCAGCGTCGCGTAGCGCAGGCCTTCAGGCGTGCCTGCCGCCGCCCCTACGTCTGATCGAGCAGCGCTGATGCAGTACGAGGTCGAAGTCGGCGGCAAGCGGCGGCAGGTCGTCGTCACGCGCGAGGGCGGCGGTTTTGCAGTCGCGGTCGATGGGACGCCGAAACATGTCGATATCGTCCCGATTGACGGCCAGACGTTGTCGCTGATCGTGGACGGTGTGCGTCCTGCCGACGTCATTATTTCGCCGAACGGAACCGCAGGGCAGATGACGGTTCACGTCGACGGCACGCCGGTCGGCGCAACCGTGAACGGCCGGCGCCGGTGGGGCCGCCGCGACGAGGCCGCGGAGGGCGGATCGTCGGCGCCGCAGCGGCTCGCCGCGCCGATGCCTGGCAAAGTCGTCCGGGTGCTCGTCGGCGTCGGCGATGTCGTGCAGGCCCGCCAACCGGTCGTCGTCGTCGAAGCAATGAAAATGGAGAACGAGCTGCGCGCCAGCCGTGTCGGCACCGTTAGCGAGGTGCACGTGCGCGAAGGAGTGTCGGTCGAGGCCGGCGCGCCGCTCATCGTCATTCAGTGAAGCTCCTTCAGCGCCTCCGCGCCTCGAGGATTCTCCGTTATCTCGGCCTGAGCCTCTCGCTCGTCGTCGCGCTGCTCGCGGCGGCGATCGTCGCCTCGCTGACGATCGATCTCGGGCCGGTGGTACGTGCCAAGGCGGAAGACGCGGGATCGAAGTACATCGAACGACCGCTGCACATTGGCACGCTCAAGATTCGGCTCCTCACCGGAAAGGTTCTCGTCGAGGATCTCCGCATCGACGGCGTCCACCCCGGCGATCGTCCGTTCTTCACCGCGAAGCAGATCGCCGTCGCCCTCGATTGGTTGCCGGCCTTCGCGCGGCGGCCGGACATCACGATCAGCTCGGTCGAGATGACCGATTGGCAGATGCTCGTCGAACGCTGGGACGGCGGCCATAATTTCCCGCGCTTCACCCACGACGACGGCAAGCCGCCGGGGCCGAAGCGGCTGACCACGACGTTGAAGTGGCTGCGCGCCTACCGCGGGCAGTTCGCCTTCGAGGACCACGAGACGCCGTGGGGCGTGATCTGTCGGAACCTCGACATCAACATCACCAACGTCCCGAACTATCACGGCACCGCCCAGTTCACTGGCGGGACGGTGACGATCCAGGACTTCGTCCCGATGTGGGCGAACATGAAAGCGGACTTCGACATCGACGGTCCGCGGATTCATCTCAGCCGGATCGATCTCGAGTCCGACGGCGCGAAAACGGCGGTCACCGGCGACGTCGACATGGCGCACTGGCCGAACCAGGGCTACCGCCTTCGCTCGCGGGTGAAGTTTCCGCGGATGCGCCAGCTGTTCTTCAAGGACGCGTCGTGGCGCCTCTCCGGCGACGGCGACTTCGACGGCACGTTCCGTCTGTGGAAGTCCGGCGAGACCACCAATCGTGATCTCTCCGGCACCTTCTCGAGCGATCTCGCCGGGCTCAACGATTACCGCTTCCCGTCGCTCTACGGATCGCTGCGCTGGACGCAGAACGGCTTCGACGTATGGAACGCCGGTTCGCAGTTCTACGGCGGCAGCGCGCAGTTCGTGTACTCGATCGCGCCGTTCGGTGAGAAGGTCAAGCCGACGCATCGCTTCGACACGACGCTGGCCGGCGTCGATCTGGCGCAGTTCACCGATTTCGAGCGGTTGCGCGGCCAGCGATTCGCCGGCGCCGCATCGCTGCGCAACCACCTCGAGTGGCCGTCGGGACATTTCGATCAGCATCGCGGCGAGGGTCACATCAGCGTCGCGCCGCCGCCGGGCGTGGTGCTGATGACGAGCTCCCTCGCGACGGCGCGCGCCGCCGACACCGATCACTCACGCCACGAATGGGGGCCCTTCGCGCCGGTGCCGCTGTCGGCGCATCTGCCGATCGGCGGCGAACTCACCTACGCGTTCGGGCCGCAGGACATCACGTTGACCGACGGCCGCTTCGCGACCGATCGCACCTTCGTCACCTTCGGCGGGTCGACCGCCTACGGCGACATGTCGCGCCTGCCGTTTCACGTGACCAGCGGCGACTGGCAGGAGAGCGATCAGCTGCTCGCCGGCATCATGACCGATTTCGGCGCGCCGACCGGGCCGGTGGCGTTCGGCGGCCGCGGCGAGTTCGACGGCGTCATGAGCGGCGCCTTCCGCCGGCCGCGCGTCGAAGGGGTCTTCACCGGAGAAGACCTGCGCGCCTTCGACACGCTATGGGGCAGCGGCCGCGCCCGCATCGTCGTCGAGAACAAGTACGTCGACGTCACCGATGGCGTGGTGTCGTTGAACGACTCCGAAATCCGCGCCGAGGGCCTGTTCTCGCTCGGCTACCCGCGCGACGACGACGGCGACGAGATCAACGCGAGGTTGCGTGTCACGAGGCGCGACGTCGACAGCCTGCGACACGCGTTCGGAATCGACGACTACCCGGTGTCCGGCAAGTTGTCGGGTGAGTTCCACCTCACCGGCGCCTACGAGCGGCCGGTGGGGTTTGGCTCGATGACCATCGACGAAGGTGTCGCCTACGGCGAGCCGTTCGCGAAAGCGACCTCGACGCTGCGCTTCGATGGCCGCGGCGTGCGCCTCGACAACCTGAACATGACGAAGGACACCGGCTCGCTGACCGCCGCAGCTTTCGTCGGCTGGGATTCGACGTACTCGTTCAATGCCGACGGCCGCCGGATTCCGGTGGAGCACCTGGCGTTCCTGCAGTATCCGCGCGCCCAGCTGTCCGGGCTTGCCGACTTCACCGCAACCGGCAGCGGTACGTTCGCGGCGCCGCGTAACGATTTCCGGTTCCGAATCGCGGACATGTCCATCGGGGAGGAGCAGGTCGGCCAGGTGAACGGCACGCTGGCGCTGCGCGGCACGGACCTCAGCGGCGAAGTCGACGCCGCGTCGCCGCGGCTGGCGCTCACCGGCACCGGCCGCATCGCGCTGACGCCGAAGGCCGACGCCGAGCTCACGTTCAGGTTCCACGACACGTCGCTCGATCCGTACGTGCGTTTGTTCGTTCCCAGGCTGTCGTCGTACACCACCGCCGTCGCCACCGGCGCGCTGCGCGTCGTCGGCGAGCTCGCCGATCCGAATCACCTGGTTGTCGACGCGACCGTCGACACGCTCGAGATGCGGTTGCTCGACTACCAGATTCGCAACGCGGCGCCAATCAAGATGGCGCTCGACCGGCAGAAAGTGCGCATCGACGAACTGCAGCTGGTCGGGGAAGACACCCGCCTGCGCGTCACCGGCGCGGTCGATGTCGCCGACGATCGGATCGCGCTGAAGCTTTCGGGTGACGCCGGGCTCGGGATCCTGCAGGGGTTTTTCCGCGACGTCCGCGCCGCCGGCCGCGCGACGCTCACCGCGGCGATCGACGGTCCGCTCGCGCAGCCGCAGTTCTCCGGCAGCGCGTCGATCACCGACGGCCGCATCCGCCACTTCTCGCTGCCCAACTCGCTCGACGCGATCAACGGCACGATTCATTTCGACCCCGGCGCGTTTCGCCTCGACGACGTCGCCGCGACGATGGGCGGCGGCCGGGTGCAGTTCGGCGGCCGCGTCGGCCTCGACGGCTACCTACCCGGCGACGTCGACGTCACGATTCGCGGCGAAGAGATGCGGCTGCGTGTGCCGGAGGGGATCCGCTCGGTGGTCGACGCCGACCTGTCGCTGCGCGGCAACTACAAGGCCCCGACACTCGGCGGCAGCGTCACCGTGCGCAGCGCGATCTGGAACCGCCGCATCGACACGCCCGGCAGCATCTTCGACCTGGCGTCGCGGCGGTCGGGATCCGGCGTTGCCGTGCCGAGCAGCGAGCCGGCGGCGACGTTTCCGCTGAAGTTCGACCTGCAGCTGCTGGTCCCGTCGACGCTGCGGGTCGAGAACAACCTGGCGCGGCTCGTCGCCAGCGCCGACCTGACGATGCGCGGCACCTACGACCGGCCGGTCGTGACGGGGCACGCCGACATCGAGCGCGGCGAGGTGACGTTCGAAGGGCGGCGCTACCGGATCACCCGCGGCTCGATGGATTTCAACAACCCGACCCGCATCGAGCCGTTCTTCGACATCGAGGCGGAAACCAACGTACGGGTCCCCGGTCAGACCTATCGAGTGACGGTCGCGTTCGCCGGCACGAGCGAGCAGCTGCGCCCAACGCTGAGCTCCGATCCGTCGCTGCCTACCGCGGACGTGCTCGCGCTGCTCTTCAGCGACGTCCGCCACGGCACGCAGGACATCGCGCCCGAGCTGCGCGCGCTGCAGAACCCCTCGCAGACGCAGACCGACATTCTCACCTCGCGGGCGACGCAGGCCCTCGCCGCGCCGCTGTCCTCGGAAGTCGGCAAGGTGGTGGAGCACACCTTCGGCATCGACACCTTCCAGCTGTCGCCGTCGTTCATCGATCCGACCAACCTGCAGGGCTCGTCGCGGCTCAACCCGACGGCGCGGCTGACGGTCGGCAAGCGCATCTCCGATCGCGTCTACCTGACCTTCTCGCGCAGCCTCGGCACGACGATCAACGATCAGATCGTGCTGCTCGAGATCGAGGAAAGCGATCGCCTGTCGTGGATTCTGTCGCGCAACGAGGACGCGCAGACCTACGCGCTGGAGTTCAGGGTACGACACGTTTTTTGATGCATCACGCCATTCGCACCTGTTTCGCGCGCAGTCGTAGCGCAGCCCTTCAGGGCTGCCGCGGGCGCGACGGCAGGCGTAAAGGCCTGCGCTACCGAACCTGGCTACTGTCCGCTGTGTACCTGCTGGCCGCGGTGCGGCCCGGCGCGGCTGCCGTCCAGGACTTTCTCGGCAAGCCAGTCGCGGCCGTGCGCCTGTTCACGGAAGGGCGCGAGACGACCGACCCGATCCTGACCTCGATCGTCGAGACCGCGCCGGGTACGCCGCTGTCGATGGCGCAGGTTCGCGAGAGCGTCGCGCACTTGTTCAGCCTCGGCCAGTTCGAAGGCGTCAGCGTCGACGCCGCGCTCGAGGATGGCCGCGTCACGCTCCGCTACGAGCTCATCCCGATTCATCCGGTGTCGCGCATCCGCTTCACCGGCCTGCTCGATGCGCCGGGCGTCGACAGCGGCGCCCTGCGGCGCGCGGTGGTCGATCGCTACGGCATCTCGCCGCCGCTCGGCCGCGTCGCCGACATGACGCGGATCATTGCCGATAGCCTCCGCGAGCATGGCTACCTGCGGCCGACCATCACGCCGCGCCCGGAAATCGAGCACGAGCCCGAACGCGCGACGCTGGTGTTCGCGATCGATCCGGGTCCCCGCACCGTCATTGGCACAGTCGAGATCGTCGGCATCCCGACGGTGACACGGTCTGAACTGCTCAACCGGCTCGGGCTCGCGCACGGTGCGCCGTATCAGGCTGACGCGCTGAACGCGCGCATCGAGAAGTACGTCGAGGATCGCCGCAGCCGCGGGTTCTACGAAGCGCGCGTCTCGCCGGCGGTGCGGGTCTCGGAGGACGGACACGTCGCCGACCTGACGCTGAACGTGGCGCCCGGCCCGCATGTGCGCGTCGTCTTTGCCGGCGATCCGCTGCCGTCCGACCGCCGCGCCGAGCTCGTGCCGGTCGAACGCGAAGGATCGGTGGACGAAGATCTGCTCGAGGACTCGAGCAACCGCATCGAGGAGTTCCTGAAGGCGCAGGGCTACCGCGACGCGACCGCGCCGCACCGGCGCGAAACGAAGGACGGCGAGCTGGTGATTACCTTCACGATCACGCGCGGTCAGCAATCGAAGGTGTCGGCCTTCGACATCTCCGGCAATCCGTCGCTGGCGCTGGCCGAGTTCGAACCCGCACTGCGCGTCCGCGTCGGCCAGGCGTTCTCGGAAGCGCGGCTCGAGGCCGACGTGCAGATGATCGAGGATCTGTACCATCGCCGCGGCTTCGCCGCCGCGTCGGTTCGCACGACCACCGAGATCGTCACCGTCACGCCGCCGCCGGCGCAGCTCCCGGTCGCGATCCGTGCAGTAGTCACCGAGGGACCGCAGACGACCGTCGACGCGATCGCGTTCAGCGGCAATCAGGCCCTCACCGACGAGGCGCTGCGCGCGCAGGTGCGGCTGCGCAGCGGCTCGCCGTACGTGCCCGGCCTGGTCGCCGTCGACCGCGACGCGATTCAGCTCGCCTACCAGGATCTGGGCTACGAGAGCGCCACCGTCGAACCGCGCACGCTCTTCAGCCAGAACGACACCCACGCGACGGTGACTTTCGCGATCCGCGAAGGGCCGCAGGTCTTCGTCGATCACGTGTTGATCGTCGGCAACGTGCGCACCAGCACGGAAACGATCAGCCGCGAGTTGCAGGTCAAGCCGGGCGATCCATTCAGCCTGTCGGCAATCACCGACAGCCAGCGACGTCTTGCCGCCCTGGGTCTGTTCCGCCGCGCACGGATCACCGAGCTGCGCCACGGCTCGGAGACGCAACGCGACCTGCTGGTGACGATCGAGGAAGCGCCGCCGACTAGCGTCGGCTATGGCGGCGGCGCCGAAGGGCGGCTGCGCGTCATCGACTCGAACAGCTCGACGCCCTCGGCACCGGCCGGCGAAGCCTTCGAAGTCGCGCCGCGGGCGTTCTTCGAGATCGGCCGCCGCAACGTCTTCGGCAAGAACCGCTCGGTGAATCTCTACACCAGCGTCGCGCTGCACCCGCCGCAGGACCAGTTGCCGGCGTTCACCGAATATCGGGTGATCGGCACCTACCGCGAGCCCCGCTTGTTCGACACCAGCGTCGACGCGTTCCTCAACACGACCTTCGAGCGGCAGACCCGATCCAGCTTCAACTTTGCGCGCCGCAGCCTGAGCGCGGAAATCGCCAAGCGGATCAGCCGCACGGTCAGCGCCCAGGGTGGCTATCTCATTCAGCGTACCGAAGTGTTCGACGAGCGGCTCGACCCGAACGATGAGAACGATCTGTTGCCGCTGATCGATCGGATCTTTCCGCAGGTGAGGCTGTCGTCGTTTTCAGCTGCCGTCATCCGCGACACGCGGAACGACGCGATCGACCCGTCCGACGGCGCGTACCTCAGCGCCAACGGCCAGCTCGCCGCCCGCGCGATCGGATCGCAGGTCGGTTTCGTGAAATCGTTCTTCACGGCGCAGACGTTCCACGTGCTGCCGCACAGCAATCGCGTGGTGTTCGCCGGTAACGCGCGGCTCGGCATGGCGGTTGGCTTCCCGCGTGAATCCGATGTCGTCGGCGACGTCATTTCGATCACCGATTTGCCGCAGAGCGAGCGGTTCTATGCCGGCGGCGACACCACCATCCGCGGCTTCGCGCTCGACCGCGTCGGCACACGACACACGCCGCCGGAACCTACCGACACGTTGACCCCGGACCTGCTGCCAATCGGCGGCAACGGTCTCGTCATCTTCAATGCCGAGCTGCGCGCGCCGGTTGGCGGCGGACTCGGCGTGGTCGGATTTGTCGACACCGGCCAGGTGTTCGCGCGCGTCACCAACATCGAGCTCGCTGAACTGCGCAGCGCCGTCGGCGGCGGCGTCCGCTACAAGTCGCCGTTCGGACCGATCCGGCTCGACATCGGGTTCAAGGTGAACCGGCAGCCGGGCGAAGGGCTGACGGCGTGGTTCGTGAGCTTCGGACAAGCGTTCTAATGGGAACCAGCTGGATCCGCCACGAAGACACGAAGACACGGAAAAATCTCTGGAGAGGCTTCGTGTCTTCGTGCCTTCGTGGCGTGTGCCTCGTGCTGCTGATCGCAGCGCCGGCACGGGCCGAAGTGATCGACCGCGTGCTGGCGGTGGTCGGAGGACAGTTGATCACGCTGAGCGACGTCACCGCGGCGCGCGATCTCCGGCTGGTGCCGCCGGAGCAAACGGCCGATCCGATCCGCACGATTCTCAGCAAGCTGATCGATCGGGAGCTGGTGCTCGCGGAAGTGGAGCGCTACGCGCCGCCCGAACCGACTGCCGAAGCCGTCGACGTCGAAGTGCGCCGCGTCCGCGCCCGCTTCGACTCCGACGAGGCGTTAAACGCCGCGCTCACGCGGTCGGGGATGGACGAGAAACACCTGCGCGAGACGCTGCGCCAGGATCTCCGCATCCGCGCCTACCTCGATCAACGCTTTTCCGCCGCCTCCGATCGCCGCGACGAGGCGCTCGCCGAGTGGATCACCGGTCTGCGGCGACGTGGTGATGTAATCGACCTCTATCTATCGTCCCCGCAGGGAGCAATTAAGAATTAGGAATCAAAAATTAAGAATTCGTACACGCGTGCGTCACACAGAGGCCCGCGAACAAACGTACGAATTCTTAATTCTTGATTGGTAATTCTTAATTAGCTGATGCCGCGCCCGAGCATGTACGGAACGATTTGTACGAGATCGAAGCCGGCGTGGCTGACGATTGGCGCGGCGGCTGAGCGGCGGCGCAGGTAGACGGCGGCCCAGAAAGCGCCGAGCAGGCCGGTCGTGATCGCGGCATCGACGCCTTGAAACAGGTGGCCGGCGCCGAAGCCGACGCTGGTCACGACCAGGCCGACGATCGGGCCGCCCAGCCACACTTCGAAGCGATGCACCAGGAACGCCCGCTGCATCTCTTCACGGAACCCGCCGGCGACGAAGACGACCAGCGCGAACAGCCACGCATCGCGCGGCCGCTGCAGCAGATCCTGCAGCGGGTTGTCGGGCACCGTGTGCAGCGACGGCGCGAAGCGTTGAATGGTGAGGATGATGGCACCGCCGGCGACGAGCGCCATTGCCGCCAGCGGAATGCCGAGGATCGCTTCGCCGATTACCGGCCGGTGGCCGAAGAGGACCTCGCGCGGCCGCTCGCCGTGCGCGTAGAGCATCACGAGGATCAGGCCGACCAGCAGCACCGCGTCGCCAAGTGACAGCGCGACGACGAAGCCGACGTTGAGCCGCCCGCCGGTCATCGGCGCGAAGCCAAACGCGCGCAGCGTCCCGCCGAGCGCGATTTGTGTGACGTAGTCGGAACAGATGAGGACTTCGAGGAGAGCGACGACGCGCGCTGCGCGCACGTCGCCGCGCGAGGGGACTTGGGGACTTGGGGACTCGGGGACTGGGACGTCGCTCACCGACAGTAAGCGTAGTCCCCGAGTCCCCCAGTCCCCTAGTCCCTGCGCCGCCGATCAGCCGCGAACTTTCACGGTCACCGGCGCGGCCAGCTTGAGGGCCAGCGTCGAACCCTTGGGAAGGTGCACTTCCTTGCCCTTGGTTGCGAGCACGACGCCGGCGCCGGCGCCGCCGCCGACCGCCGTCCCGATGAGCGCACCTTTTCCGCCGCCCACCAGCGCGCCGATCAGCGCGCCGCCGGCCGCCGGCGCGCCAATCTCGAGCGCGTCCTTCTTCTTGGTGCTTTCCGCCGTCCGTCCGATCGATGCCGCTCGAATCTCGTAGCGCTCGTCGTCGCCACGTGGCGACAGCGAATCGAATCTGACCGCGACGTGCGCGCGCCCTTTCACGCGTCCTGAGGCTTTCGCATCGGTGACGACGCCGCTGACGCGCGAGCCTTCCGGCAGGACCGTTTCACCGTGGAGCGTCACCGGCCGCGACAGGTGCGCCGTCACGTGTTCCTCGATGCGACTCGTATCCGATCCCACAGCGGTGTCGAGCACGATCGGCAGCGTCGTACCGGCCGGGATCGTCACCTCGCGCACGTGCGCAGCGGCCGACGCCGGTTCGGCTCGCCCGGCCGTCGCGACCGGGTTGCCATGCGCGTCGCGCGCGGTGTCGGCGGACGCGGCTGCGGTTCCTGGCGTCACCAAATTGGTTCGCGTCGCATCGTTGTTGTTCGTCCCACCGCATCCCGCCGCGACGATCGTCATCGAAAGCACGCCTGCGTTCACCAGTCGCATCCCACACCCTCCATCCGCATTCCGGAAGTGCAAACAGTTCGCCAGCGGATGAGGTGTGCACTCCTGATAAGTTCAGCTTGCATCTGCGACCGGCCGAGGCAGAGAATGTAAAAATGACATGGTTGCGAGGTGCTGAGTGACGACGACCGCCGGAACCGATGTAATCGAACAGGCGGATTCGAAAGTCACCGCTGAGCGCGTGCTCATCGTCGAAGACGATGCGTCGGCACGCAGTGGCCTCGAACAGCTCGTCAAGAGCTGGGGGTTCATCGCCGAATCGGCGAGCGACGGCGAAGAGGCGCTCGAGAAAGTCACCAGCTTCCGTCCGGCCATCGTCATCACCGACCTGGTGATGCCGCGCATGGACGGTCTCGCGCTGCTGCGCGCGCTGCCGCAGCAGGGCGCCGACGTGACGACGCTGCTCCTCACCGCGCAGGGAACGGTCGAGACCGCCGTCGAGGCGATGAAGGAAGGCGCCTACGACTATCTCACCAAGCCGGTCGACATTCAGCGGCTGAAGATTCTCCTCGACAAGATTGTCGAGCGGCTCGAGACCATGCGCGAGGTGAAGGCGCTGCGCCGCCAGCTGCGCGAGCACGGCACCTTCGGCTCGATCATCGGCAACAGCCCGGAGATGCGGAAGATTTACCAGATCATCGAGCAGGCGGCGCCGACCGGCGCGTCGGTGCTCATCACCGGCGAGTCGGGCACCGGCAAGGAGCTCGTCGCGCAGACGATCCATCAGCTCAGCCCGCGCGCCGGGTTCCCGTTCATCGCGATCAACTGCGCCGCGATTCCGGAAACGCTGCTCGAGAGCGAAATCTTCGGCCACGAGAAGGGCGCGTTCACCGGCGCGGCCGATCGGCGGCAGGGCTGCTTCGAGCTCGCCGATCGCGGAACGCTGTTCCTCGACGAGATCGGAGAGATGACGCCGGCGACGCAGGTGAAACTGCTGCGCGTGCTGCAGGAGCGGAAGTTCCGCCGCCTTGGCGGCCGCACCGAACAGTCAGTGGACGTCCGCGTCATTGCCGCGACCAACATCGATCCGGCCGAAGCGGTCAAGGCCGGAAAGCTGCGCGAGGATCTGTACTATCGGCTCAACGTCTTCGCGTTCCGCCTGCCGACGCTGCGAGAGCGCAAGGACGACCTGCCGCTGCTCATCCAGGCGTTCATCAACGAATTCAACGCGCGTAATCAGAAGAACATCGCCAGCGTCGACCAACAGGCGATGCGGATGCTCGAACACTACGGCTGGCCCGGAAACGTCCGCGAGCTGCGCAACGTGATCGAGCGCGCGACGATCCTGGCGACGGGGCCATTCATCGAGGCGAAGCACATGCCGCCGGTGCTGGCGGAGGAGCCGCCGCCGGAGCAGCAGCCGCAGCTCGCGCTCGCGCCGGGCACGACGGTCGAAGAGGCCGAGCGACGGCTGATCATGATGACCCTCGCCCACACGCGCGACAACAAGACCCGAGCCGCCGAAATCCTCGGCATCTCGCTGAAGACCCTGCACAACAAGCTGAACAAACTGCGGCTTCGGCCGAAGAAAACCGAGTAGGGACTGGGGACATGGCGACTCGGGTACTCCGTACGCCTCGCGTCGCCGTTTTTAGTCCCCTAGTCTCCTAGTCCCCAGCCCGCGCTCTATGCGACTAGGCATCAAAGGCAAGCAGGTCCTCGGCGTCACGTCGCTGGTCGGCGCGATCGTCGTGATCCTGAGCGGGCTGCACCTGGCGCGGATCGCGCGCGTCAGCCTCGACGAGAGCGGGGCGCGCGCCGAATTGATCGCCGGCGCGGTCTTTCATCGCGCCTTCGCCGTCGGCGCCGCCACCGAGGCCGATCCCTACGCGGCGCTGCGCTCCGATCCCGGGCTGCGGTCGATTCTCGAATCCAGCCTGCTGTCCAAGAACGTCACCTACGCGGCGATCGTCGACGTCAACAACATCGCGGTGATTCATGCAGACCGGTCGCTCGAAGGGCAGCCGCTGCCGCCGGGCGGCGATCTCGAGCAGCTTCAGAACCAGTCGTCGATCGCGCAGCTGCGGGCGATCTATTCGAGCCAGGGGCAGAACCTCGAGCACCGCCAGCCGCTGCTGGTCGGCGACCGCGAGATCGGGTCGATCCGCATCGGCGTCTCGACGCTGCTGATTCGCGACGATTTGAACCGGTCGCTGCGTCCGGTGCTCGCCTCGGCGCTCGCCGCGCTGGCCGTCTCGGTCCTGGTCGCGATGCTGCTCGCGCAGCTGTTGCTGCGGCCGATTCACGTGATCCGCGGCGGCCTGACGCGCCTCGGGCGCGGCGAGTTCGGCGTCCAGGTGAACATCGGCGAGAACGACGAGTTCGGCGAGCTCGGCACGTTCTTCAACGCGGTCAGCGAACAGCTGTCAGCCGACCGATCCCAGATGGCCGGGCAGGTCGCGAACCTGGAATCGGCCGTCGAACAGCTCGAAGACGCCGTCGGCATCGTCAACGCGCGCGGCGAGCTGCTGTTCGCGAACCCGGCGCTGCGCGCCGTGCTGCCCGGCGCCGCGCCCGGTGCGCGGCTCGATGCGCTGCTGCCCGGCGAGCATCCGCTGCGCCGGCTCGCCGAGCAGACGCTGGTCAGCCGCCAGGCGCGCGGTCCGGTGTCGGCAGCGTTTGGCGAGAGCGGCGAGCGGCTGGTGATGACGCACGCGATCGTCGACCCGAAAGGCGAGTTCGTCGGCACGATGCTGATCGCGCGCAACCTCGAGTACCTCAGCGAGGTGCAGTCGACGGTGCGCTACTCGCGCAAGCTGGCCGCGCTCGGCCGATTGTCCGCCGGCGTCGCCCACGAGGTGAAGAACCCGCTCAACGCGATGATGATTCACCTCGAGCTGCTGCGGCAGCAGGTTCGACCGGCGGTGGCGCGCCAGTCGGCGCGCGTGTCGGGCGAGCCGCGGGCGACCGCGGTGGTCGATTCGCCGCCGGTGAACCGCGACGCGGCGCTCGAGCACGTCGACGTGATCGCGAAAGAGATTCGGCGGCTCGACGAAGTGGTCCAGGGGTTTTTGAAATTCACGCGGCCGGAAGATCTCAGGCTGCAGCCGATCGCGCTGTCGACGCTCCTCGACGGGATCGTGCCGATCGTCCGTCCCGAGGCCGAGCGCGCCGGCGTGGAATTGATCATCGCCTGCGAAGGCGTCCCGGATGTAAACGGCGATCCGGCGATGCTGCGCCAGGCGTTTCTGAACCTCGCGTTGAACGCGTGTCAGGCGATGCCCAACGGCGGGACGCTGCGCATCGCCTGCGAGACTGCGCGCGGCCGCCGCGTGAGAATCAGCGTGAGCGATACGGGAGCGGGGATTAAGCCCGAGCATTTACAGCGCATTTTTGATCTGTATTTCACCACCAAGGAAAAGGGCAGCGGGATCGGCCTCTCGATGGTTTATCGTACCGTGCAGATGCACGACGGTGACATCGAGGTCGAGTCGACTCCGGGTGTCGGCACGACATTTACTATCCTGTTACCGCAAGCTTGAACAGTCAGGAAACGGGCAAGGCAGGCAGCAGGGCAGGAAGGCAGGAATGCACGACAGGAAGGCGGGAAGGTTCGAACGCAAGGCAGGAAAGGTGAGAGGCCACGCCGGCCTTCCAACCCTCCATTCCATCCTTCCTGCCTTTCCTGCCTTGAATTTCTGCCTTGCCGCCTTCCTGCTTTCCTGCCTTGCAAGCGTCAGCTGCGTCCGCGCGCAGGCGAAGGTCACGCCCGATCAACCGTTGGAGGTGCCGGCGCCGCCGCCGCGCGAAGTCGACGTGGCCGACAGCGAGCCGCCGCCGCCAGTGCCGCTCGTCACCGAGCCGGCGCGCAACACGCCGCCGCGATCGCGGCGCGAGCCGGCGCGCACCGAGCCGGCGCGGCCCGATCCGACCAAGCCGGATCAACCGCTGCCGCCCGAAGCACCCAAGCCGCCAGAGGAGATCAAGCCGGTGCCGGCGGCGCCCGCGCCTCCGGCCACCACGCTGCAGACCGCGCCGGCGACCGCGGAGACCGAACAGGAACGAGGCATTCGCGTCACGATGTCCCGCGCGAATACCGATTTGAACCGGATCGATTACCGCGCCCTCAACAAGGAAGCGCGGACGCAATACGACCAGGCGAAACGATTCGTGCAGCAGGCCGACGCGGCGCTGCGCGAGAAAAACCTCATGTTCGCCAAAAGCGTCGCTGACAAGGCCGCGGTCATCGCGGCTCAGCTGGCCGGACGGTAACTCGCTACATACCTCGCACGACTACACTGCTCAACCAGACACACAGGCTTACACGCGCCGGCGCGAACCGTCGATTTTCCGCCGTTTCACGCGACTGCGCACGTGGCACCCCACTTGCTCCTTACCAGTGCAGCTTCGTTCTCTTCGCACCCTGCGGAGAGACACACAACCTGCCCCAACATCTGCCTGTGCACCGGGAGATCGAAACATCGGTCTCCCACCTCGCCTGTACCCACAGATCTGTTAGTTGAGGTTGCACCTCGACCGTCAACATCTTGCGCCTGACCTAATTAACAGGCACAATATGTGGTGTTACACGCTTGACAAACATCTGAGCCGAGCGCATATTTGCTCGCCGTAACGCGGACCGGCCTTTCGAGAGTCTCCCAGCTTCTCGCAGCCACCGGCCACCCACTATCAACAGTCGCCGGCAGTCAGGAAGCCGGCAGCCTCACGTCGGAGGAACCCAAATGACGGATCGGCCCACCTATCAGGCTTCAGGTGCTGGGCAGCAGTCGGTTGAACCAGGCAGCGGAACGCACGCGGTTGCGCCGTTTGTCGAGAGCGACAAGCCGCGCGCCCCGGCCGCGAAGGCGCGGATGAGCTCAGCGTTTCCCGGTCTGACGTTCACGCGCTTCTTCACCGAGGCTGGCGTCGATCCGTTCGACGAGATCGAGTGGGAGATTCGCGCCGCGGCGATCGGCAACGAGCGCGGCGAGATGGTGTTCGAGCAGCGCGACGT
>Ga0075425_100000304_pt1 | contig 45160 bp, 55 predicted proteins | sample SoiMethybrSBSTD4_FD_75300 | JGI IMG/M metagenome (GOLD analysis project Ga0075425, IMG submission 75300) | Bulk soil microbial communities from a Populus tree surrounding site in Tennessee, USA - Soil MetaG P. TD hybrid SBSTD4 | ecosystem: Environmental > Terrestrial > Soil > Tree plantation... | reverse complement strand
CACGTCGAGGGCCCGTGCTTCCGGTGCCTGGAGCCGGCCGGGATCGACCTCGACGTGCGGTCGTCGGAGTACCACTCGACAGACCCCAACGAGTCCGACCCGGAGCTCCGCTGCGACTACATCGAGGGCGACCAGCTGGACGTCGAGCGCTGGGTTCGCGACGCCCTTGTCTTCGCGTTGCCCGACAAGATCCTCGACCGCCCCGACTGCCCCGGTCTGTGCCCGCGCTGCGGGGTGCGGCTGGAGCCGGATGTGGCCCATGACTGCGGCGAACCGGAGCTGGACACCCGCTGGGCGAAGCTCGCTGACCTGCTATAAATCAGCGGCTCATGGCCGTCCCCAAGAAGAAAACCTCCAAGGCCCGCCGCGACAAGCGGCGCGCCACGCACTCGATCTCAGCGCCCTCGCTGAGCGTCTGCCCGCACTGCCACCACCCGGTGCGCCCGCATCACGTCTGCGGCAACTGCGGCCAGTACCGCGGGCGCGAGGTGGAGCCGCTGACGGAAGCCGCGCCGGGCGCGTAGTGGAGGGGTAGCTCGATGGCCGAGGTCACCATCGCGCTCGATGCGATGGGGGGTGACCGGGGGCCGGCCGAGCTGGTGGCCGGAGCGCTCGAGGCGGTCGGCGACGGCGTCGGCGTGCTGCTGTGCGGCCGCGCCGCCGAGCTGCAGACCGAGCTGGACGCGCAGGGCAGCGACCCCGATCTCGAGATCGTGGACGCGCTGGACGTGATCGACTACGACGACGAGCCGGCCGCCGCCGTCCGCGCGAAGCCGGGGTCGTCGATGGTGACCGCCTGCCGGATGGTGCGCGAGGGCCGCGCCGCCGGGGCGATCTCGGCCGGATCGACCGGAGCCATGCTGGCGGCCTCGCTGCTGACGATGGGTCGCGTGAAGGGCGTCCACCGCCCCGGCATCGCCGTGCCGCTGCCGGCCCGTGACCAGCCCTGCGTGCTGATCGACGCCGGCGCCAACTCCGAGTCACGGCCCGAAAACCTGCTGCAGTTCGGCATGATGGGCGCGATCTTCGCCGAGGAGGTGCTCGGCATCGATGACCCCTGCGTGGGCCTTTTGTCGGTCGGCGAGGAGTCGTCGAAGGGCACCCCCGAGGTGGTCGAGGCCCACGCCCTGCTGAGCGCGTCGGGGCTCCACTTCGGCGGGAACTGCGAGGGCCGCGACGCACTCTCGGGGCGGTTCCAGGTGCTTGTGGCCGACGGCTTCGCCGGGAACGTGCTGCTGAAGGGGCTGGAGGGCGCCGGCGTGATGATGATGCGGGAGCTGCGCGAAGCCGCCCGCTCCAGCCGCCGGGCCAAGCTGGGCGCGCTGCTGCTCTTACCTGCCCTGCAGGGCATGCGTGACCGCATCGACCCCGAGACCTACGGCGGCGCCTACCTGCTGGGCGTGCGCGGCATCTCCGTGATCGCCCACGGCAACAGCAGCCGGCGGGCGATCCGAAACGCCGTGCTGGTGGCCGCCAGGGGCGCCGAGCACGGCATCGTCGACCGGATGGCGCATCGCGTCGGCGGCGCAGATCCGGGATCCCACTTGCAGGACGGCGATCCGGCCAATACAGTCACGCAGGTTCGGGAGTCGGCGACGGGAGAGACAGCAACATGAATCGTGACGAGGCGCTTGAGCGGGTCCGGGGAATTCTGGTGGAGCAGCTCGGTGTGGACGAGGGTCAGGTGACTGAGGCCGCGTCGTTCCAGGGTGACCTTGACGCCGACTCGCTCGACCTGGTTGAGCTGATCATGGAGCTCGAGGATCAGTTTGGTGTGAAGATCTCTGACGAGGATGCGCAGAAGATCGAGACGGTCGGCCAGGCGGTCGATTACGTCACCTCACACGCCTGAGCCGGCGCGCGCGAGCGGGCTGAGGCAGCTGATCGAGGCGCTGCCGCCGGAGCGGCGGCGGTCGGTGTTCGCCCACTCGTCGTGGGTGGCCGAGCGCGGGCACTCCTACGAGCGGCTGGAGTTCCTCGGCGACAGCGTGCTGGGGCTTGCGATCACGCGGCACCTGTACGAGCGGTTTCCCGACCGCGCCGAAGGCGAGCTGGCGCGGATGCGCGCGCACGTGGTGTCGCGGGCCAGCTGCGCGGCCGTCGGCCGCCAGCTCGGCCTCGACGATCTGTTCCTGCGCGAGGCGACGGCCCCGCCGTCCGACGCGGCGGCCCTGGCTGCGTCGGACACGGTGATCGCCGAGGTGGTCGAGGCCGGCATCGGCGCGTGCTTCCTCGAGGTGGGGCTGGAGCGCGTGGCCGGCGCGGTCGTGGAGGCGTTCGCGGGGCGGGTCTCCTACGCCCTCGAGGAGCACGTCGATCACAAGACCGTGCTACAGGAGGAGCTGGCACGTCAGGGTGGGTCTGTAACCTACGCGCTGGTCGAGACAAGCGGTCCCGACCACGACCGTCGCTTCACCAGCGTCGCGATCGTGGAGGGGGCCGAGCTCGGCAGGGGCTCGGGTGGCAGCAAGAAGGCATCCGAGCAGGAAGCGGCACGGGAGGCGCTGGAACAGATCGCCCGGGCCGGTATGTAACGCGATCGGGAGCGCGATGTATCTGAAGACGGTGCGCATGCGGGGCTTCAAGTCGTTCGCCCAGAACGTCGAGCTCAGCTTCGACCACGGGATCGCCGTGGTGGTCGGGCCCAACGGCAGCGGCAAGTCCAACATCGCCGACGCCCTGCAGTGGGCGATGGCCGTACAGTCGCCGGCCCAGCTGCGGGCCCCGACCGGACAGGACGTGCTGTTCGGCGGATCCGACGTGCGCCAGGCGGCCGGCGTCTGCGAGGTCGAGCTGGTGCTCGACAACGAGTGCGGCACGCTGCCGATCGAGTTCAACGAGGTGTCGGTGATGCGGCGGCTCTACCGCGACGGCGAGAGCGAGTACTACCTGAACCGGGCCAAGGTGCGGCGGCTGGACGTGATGGAGCTCCTGTCGGATACCGGCCTCGGCCGCGAGATGCACTCCGTGATCGGCCAGGGCAAGGTGGAGGAGATCCTGCTGTCCAAGCCCCACGAGCGGCGGCGGTTCGTGGAGGAGGCGGCCGGGCTGGGCAAGTACCAGCGACGCCGCACCCGGGCCGAGGCCAAGCTGTCCCGCGTCGAGGCCGAGCTGGAGCGCGCCCGCGACCTCGAGCGCGAGGTGCGCGCCCGGCTGCGGCCGCTGTCGATGCAGGCCACGGCCGCCGAGCGGGCGGCGAAGCTGGGTGCCGAGATCGCGCAGGGGCGGATGGCTCTGCTGTCGTCCGAGCTGCTGGGCGAACGCGTGCGGGTGGACGACCTGCGCGGCCGGCTGGGCGGCGCCGTGGCAAGCCAGACCGAGGTCGAGCAGGCCGCGGCGGCGATCGCTGCGCGCCGTGACCGGGCACAGAGCGAGCTGGCCGGGCTGTCGGCCGAACAGGAGCGGGCGACCCGCGCCTTCTATGCCTACGAGTCGGCGGGCGAGCGGTTCGTCGCCGAGGCGGGACGGATGGCGGCGTCGATGGCGCGGCTGGAGCGCGGCTCCGGGCGGCGCCGGGTCGAGGCCGAGGAGCTGCGCCGGCTGGCCGCGCGCGCGCAGGACGACGCCGTTGCGGCCGACGCCAGCGCCGTCGAGCTCGAGTCCGAGGCGGCGGGCATCGGGCAGGGAGACGTGCAGGCGGCCGAGGACGCCGCCGCGCAGGCCGAGGCGGCGCTGTCCAGCGCGCTGGGCGCGCGGCGCACCCACGCCGACGCCGAGGGCCAGGCGACCAACGTCCGGCGCGAGTTGGAGGCGGCGACGGCCCGGGCTGCGGAGCTGACCGAGCGGCATGCGGCTCTGAACGACCAGTCGGCCGCGACCACCGAGCAGCTGCATGAGGCCGACGCCGAGGCCACGACGCTGGCCGGCCGGCTCGAGGCCGCGCGCCTGGCGCTGGTGGAGGCGGAGGGCGGCGCGCAGTCGCTTGAGGCCGACGTCGACGCCGCACGCGAGGCCGACCGGGCGGCGCGCACCACCGCGGCGGCGGCGGCCGACGCCGAGCAGCTGGCCGGAGCCCGCCTGCAGGCGCTGGAGGCGGCGGTCCAGCGAGGCGAGGGCCTGTCCGCGTCGGCGCGGGCGCTTCAGGAGGGCGGCGCACGGCTGGTGCTGGAGGGCGTGAAGGCGGAGCCCGGCTTCGAGCGGGCGGTTGCGGCGGCGCTGGGCTGGCGGGCAGGTGCGGTCGTGGCCGAGCGGATCGACGACGCGATCGGCATGATCGGCGCCGCCGAGGGCGAGCTGGCGATCGTGCTGGCCGGCCGGGTCGGTGCACACGCCGCCGGCAATGCTGGACGTCCGCTGACCGAGGTCTGCACCGTGCACGACGACTCGCTGGCCCCGCTGATCGAGGGCATCCGGCTGGTCGACGACCTGACGGCGGTGAAGTCCGGCGTGGCGGTCACGGTCGACGGCACCGGCATCGACGCCGAGCGCGGCGAGCTGTGGCGCACCGCCGACGCCGCCGAGGCCGCGTGGCTGGCGGCGCGGGCCGAGCGCGACCGGCTGCGGGACTCGCTGCCTGGGCTCGCCGGCGAGCGCGATGGCGCGGCGGCCGCCGCCGTGAAAGCCGCGACCCGGCTCGACGAGGCGCTGGCCGCCGAGGCGCAGGTGCGGGCGGCGCTGGCGGAAGCGCGGCAGGCCGAGACGGCGCTGGCCCAGTCGCAGCGCTCAGCGGCGGCGCGCCGCGATCAGCTGGCCGACGAGCTGGCACGCTGCGACGCATCGCGCGACCTGGCGGAGCGCGACCTGGAGTCGGAGACGGCGAGGCTGGCCGAGCTGCGTGCCTCCAGCAAGGGCTTCGAGGCCGTGGTGGCGGAGCGGCGGGCGGCTGCCACGGAGGCGGACGAGCGGCACGCATCGCTGGACGCGGCCCGCCGCAGGCTGGCCGAGCAGGCGGCCGCGTCGGCGGCACGGCTGGCGGCCATCCACGAGCGGGTGGAGCGGTACCGGGCCGACGCGGAGCGATCCCGCGCCGACGCCGAGCGGCGGCTGCTGCAGGCCGATCGTCTCGAGCAGGGCGCGGCGCAGGCCGAGGGCATCGCGCCACTCGGCCAGCGCGTGATCGAGGCGCTGCAAGGCTGCGCCCAGCGGGTGCTGGCGCTGGCCGCGCCGGCGCGTGCGGGGATCGACGCGATCGAGCAACGGGCCGGCGCGCTGGCGACCGAGCTGCAGGCGTGCGGCAGCGAGCAGGCCGCGGTCGACGCTCGGGCGCGGGAGACGACCGGCGCCGTCACCGAGATCGAGATCGCGCTGGCGCGCTGCGACGAGCGGGTGGCCGAGATCGACCGGCGCCGCGATCAGCTGGCGGCAGAGCACGGGATCGAGCTGGTCGACGCGGAGCGGCCGCTGGAGGTCGACGAGGCGGCCGCTCAGGCGGCGCGGTTGGAGCGGCTGGAGCGCAGACGTGAGAGCCTCGGCGCGGTCAACCCGCTGGCCCAGGAGGAGTACGAGCAGGAGAAGCAGCGGGCCGAGGATCTCACCGCCCAGTGCGACGACCTGGAGCGCTCGCTGAAGGAGCTGCGGGCGCTGATCCGGGACCTGACGCGCACCATCGACGAGCGCTTCGCCGCCACGTTCGACGCGGTCGCCCGCAACTTCGCCGAGGTGATCGAGACGCTGTTCCCGGGCGGGCGGGGACGGCTGCGCCTGACCGAGTCTGAGCCGCCGCCACCCCCGGTCGAGGGGGAGGAGGGCGCAGACGAGCCGCCGCCCGAGGCCGAGCCCGGCATCGAGCTGATCGTGCGGCCGGCCGGTAAGCGGATCGAGTCGCTGTCGCTGCTGTCGGGCGGTGAGAAGTCGCTGACCGCGATCGCGTTCCTGTTCTCGCTGTTGCTGACAAAACCGTCGCCGTTCTACCTGCTGGACGAGGTCGAGGCGGCGCTGGATGACGCGAACATCGATCGCTTCCTGACGCTGCTGCGCACCTACCAGGAGAAGGCGCAGTTCATCGTGATCACGCACCAGCGTCGCACGATGGAGGTGGCCGACGTGCTGTACGGCGTGAGCATGGCCGGCGACGGGGAGTCGCAGGTGCTGTCACGGCGGATGCCGGACGACTCGGAGCTGCACCGGGCGGCGCTCGAGACGGCGTGATCCTGCGTGGCCGGCGGCTGGTCGTGCGGTCGATGCAGGAGCCGGACGTGGCCAGGCTGGCCGAGATCGCGGCGGAGCCCGAGATCTGGCAGCGGTGGGGTGAGGTGTCCGAGGCCGATCTGCGCGCGAAGCTGGCGGGGGCGGCAGACGACGTGACCGGGCTGGTCGTGGAGCTGGACGGCGAAGTGGTCGGGCTGATCCAGTACCACGAGGAGACCGACCCCGACTACCGGCACGCCGGCGTCGACATGTTCCTCGCAGAGGGCGCGCGCGGCCAGGGGTACGGCCGCGAGGCGCTGCTGCTGGTCGCCGGGCACCTGTTCGAGCAGCGCGGCCATCACCGGCTGACGATCGATCCGGCCGCCGACAACGAGCCCGCGATCCGCTGCTACGCGGCTGCCGGGTTCCGGACGGTGGGTGTGATGCGGCGCTACGAGCGGGGCCGCGACGGCAGCTTCCACGACGGCCTGCTGATGGAGCTGGTGCGGCCCGATCAGCCGTCCGGCTGAAGCCACGCCCACAGGTCATCGGGCAGATCGACGGTACCGGCGGTGCGTGATTCACGCAGGCGCTCGAGGCTGCCCTCTCCGGGCACGTGTCGGCCCTCCAGCCCCGAGCGCAGGCTCGGCATGGGATCGGCCGCGGGGCGGGCGAGCAACACGGCTGCGGAGTGGCCCTCGAGACCGGCCAGGGCCGAGCAGAGCGTCTCGACCAGCAGTGCCAGCGCGAAACCCTTGTACGACTGATCGGCGCCGAACGGCGCGATGCCGGCGCGGTTGGCGATCACGTCCGCGGGATCGCGGGTGACGGAGCCATCGGGGAGGGTGGCGGCGCCGGGCTCGAGCTCGCCGCCGGTGGCCGCCGTCTTCAGCACGGCGCCGTAGGTGACGGCGCCCATCGAGACGTCGATCACCGTGGCCGGGCGGCCGGGCAGGCCCAGGCAGAGCGGGTTGGTGCCGAGCAGCGGCGGTCCGCCTTGGGGATGCACGATGCGTGGGGTGGAGGTGGCGGTGACGAGCGTCAGCAGGCCGGCGTCGGCGCCCAGCTCGGCGTAGTAGCCGAGCCGGCCGGTGGGGAAGCAGTTGCCGACCGCGATCAGCCGCGCCCCCCGCGGAGGGTCGGCCAGCTCGTCGGCCAGCACCTCGGCCAGCGCCAGGTAGCCGAGGGCGCCGTCGGCGTCGTAGCGGGCCAGGCCGTCGCTGCGTTCTCGCAGCAGCGGGACGGCCTGTGGCCGCAGGTCGCCGAGTCCGTGCAACCAGCGCATCCGCTCGGCTCCGTGACCGCGGGCGCCGCGCATCTCGGCGTCCAGGAAGTGGTCGGCCAGGCGCTCGGCGCGCGCGGAGTCGAAGCCGAGCTGGGCGGCGCACGCTGTCAGCGCGTCCCGTAGCTGATCGATGGCGACCGTGGTCACCCGGGCACTCTACGATGCAGCGCGATGCCGACGACCTGGGAGCAGATGTTCGACACCGGCCGCGACGCCTCGGTGGCAACCGAGGCCGAGGAGGAGGAGCGCCGCGGGCTGTTCTCGCGGATGCGCGAGAGCCTCTCCAAGAGCCGCAGGGCGATGACGCAGCAGCTGACGGCGGTGATGTTCGACCCGGCCGATGCGGACGTGTGGGAGCGGCTGGAGGAGGCGCTGATCTACGCCGATTGCGGCGTGGCGGCGACCGTCGAGGTGATCGAGCGGCTCGAGGGCGAGGCGGACGCCGGCGGCCTGCGTAGCGCGGAGGAGCTCGGTGACAGGCTGGCCGCGATCGTGGCGGAGCTGATGCGCCCCACCGGCGATCCTCGCATCGACGTGCGCAACCGGCCGGCGGTGATTCTGATGACCGGCGTGAACGGCTCCGGCAAGACCACGTCGATCGGCAAGATCGCCTACCACCTGCGGGAGGCCGGGATGTCGTGCGTGATCGGCGCTGCGGACACGTTCCGCGCCGCGGCGGGCGAGCAGCTGGAGGCCTGGGCTGAGCGGGCCGGCGCCGACTTCGTGTCCTCGCAGTCGGGGGCGGATCCGGCGGCGGTGGCGTTCGACTCCGTGGCCGCGGCCCAGTCGCGCGAGCGCGACGTGGTGATCGTGGACACGGCCGGGCGGCTGCACACGCAGGATCACCTGATGGAGGAGCTGCGGAAGATCCACCGGGTGATCGGCCAGCGCGAGCCCGGGGCGCCGCACGAGGTGCTGCTCACAATCGACGCCACGACGGGGCAGAACGGGCTGCAGCAGGCGCGGCTGTTCTCTCAGGCCGTGGAGGTGACGGGGATCGTGCTCACCAAGCTGGACGGCACAGCCAAGGGCGGGATCGCACTGGCGATCGCGCACGAGCTGGGAATCCCGGTGAAGCTGATCGGAGTGGGCGAGGGGCTCGAGGACCTGCGCCCGTTCGATCCCGAGACGTTCGCACGCGCGCTGTTTTCCGGCGACTGACCGCCGCCTCCCAGATGTGACTCCCGCGCCATGAGGTGTGCCGCCTCTGCCGCAAACCCTCGTCGCAGGCCGGGTCGTAGTCAAACACCTCCAGGGAGCGATCTGGCTTTGTTGAGCCAGATGCCTGTGACGGCGGCCGTGACAGGCGTGACGGCTCTGTGCCGAAGCGCCAACGGCGGCCGATGCGGTGTTTGACACCAATCGGGCGCACGCGGGCATCACAGATGGTCACGGAGCCGTTGCGGCGAAGTCGATCTGGCCATGTGCCTGCGCCGCCTCTGCTGCCCGCCAGGGTCTACCCTGCAGCCACATGTTCGACTCGCTTTCTGATCGGCTCGGCGCCACCCTCGACGGCCTCAAGGGCAAGGGCCGCCTGTCCGAGGACGACATCAACACCGCCATGCGCGAGATCCGCCTGGCGCTGCTCGAGGCCGACGTCAACTTCGGCGTCGTCAAGGACTTCGTCGCCCGCGTCCGGGAGCGGGCGATGGGCGCCGAGGTGATGGACAGCCTCACCCCCGGCCAGCAGGTCGTCAAGATCGTGCACGAGGAGCTGACCAGCCTGATGGGCGAGGCCGGCACCAAGCTCTCGTTCTCGAACCGTCCGCCCACCGTGATCCTCATGGCGGGCCTGCAGGGATCCGGCAAGACCACCGCCTCCGGCAAGCTGGCCCGCCTCATGGCCAAGCAGAAGCGCTCGCCCGCGCTGGTCGCCTGCGACATCCACCGGCCCGCGGCCATCCAGCAGCTGCAGACGCTCGGCAAGTCGCTGCAGGTGCCGGTGTTCGAGCGGGGCACGGCCGACCCGGTCGAAACGGCCGCTTGGGGCGTAGAGCAGGCCAAGGCGCAGGGGCGTGACGTCGTGATCGTCGACACCGCCGGCCGCCTGCACATCGACGACGAGATGATGGATGAGCTGGTGCGCATCAAGAAGGCGGTCAAGCCGCACAACGTGCTGCTGGTGCTCGACTCGATGAGCGGCCAGGACGCCGTCGCCACCGCCGAGGCCTTCTCGGAGGCGGTCGACTACGACGGCGTGATCCTGACCAAGCTCGACGGCGACGCCCGCGGCGGCGCCGCGCTGGCCGTCCGCGCGGTCACTGGCAAGCCGATCAAGTTCGTCTCGGTCGGGGAGAAGCTCGACCAGCTGGAGGAGTTCCACCCCGATCGCATGGCCTCGCGGATCCTCGGCATGGGCGACGTGATGTCCCTGATCGAGCGCGCCCAGGACCAGTTCGACGAGGACGAGGCGCGCGAGATGGAGGCCAAGCTGCGCAAGGCCGACTTCACGCTCGAGGACTTCCTCGGCCAGCTGCGGCAGGTGCGCAAGATGACCCAGGGCCAGGGCATGGCCGGCCTGCTGGGCATGATCCCGGGCGTCGGCCGGCAGGTCAAGAACATGAAGGTGGACGAGCGGCAGATCGACCGGATCGAGGCGATCATCCTCTCGATGACCCCCGCCGAGCGGCGCAACCACCGCCTCATCACCGGCTCCCGCCGGCGCCGGATCGCGGCCGGCAGCGGCACAAGCGTCCAGACCGTGAACCAACTTCTGGCACAGTTCAAGCAGGTTCAGAAGATGATGAAGCAGGTCGGCAAGGGTAAGATGCCGCAGTTTCCCGGAATCCAACGGAGGTAACGGGTGGTCAAGATCCGCCTCGCACGTCACGGCAGCAAGAAGAATCCGATCTACCGGGTGGTCGTCGCCGACTCGCGCGAGCCGCGCGACGGCAAGACGCTCGAGACGATCGGCCGCTACAACCCGCAGATGGATCCGTCGCTGATCGAGATCGACACTGATCGCGCCAACGCATGGATCGCAAACGGCGCCCAGCCCACCGAGCAGGTCGCCAAGTTGCTCAAGATCGCGGGCAACGCCACCGCCGCCGGAGCCTGACCGGTTGGAGGAGATCCTCACCTACCTGGCCCGCGAGCTGGTCGACGAACCCGACCAGGTGCGCGTCGAGCGGCTGGAGCGTGAGGACGGGGAGCTGGTGCTCGAGCTGCACGTCGCTCCCGACGATGTCGGCAAGGTGATCGGCAAGCAGGGCCGCATCGCGCGTGCGCTGCGCACGGTCGTCAAGGCCAGCGCGGTGCGGGCCGGCCGGCGCGTGCATGTCGAGATCGCTGCCTGACCCCAGCTGGCGGCCGCCCCGAGTCGTGATCGGCGCCGTGGGCAGGGGCCACGGCCTGGACGGCTTCGTGCACCTGGTCGGCCACGGCGGCGTGGTGCCGCTGGAGCCGGGCACTCCGGTACGGCTGGGCGACCGCGACGCGGTGATCGTGGGCCGCAAGGGCACGGCCGAGCGGCCGCTGGTGCGGTTCGACATCGCCGCCACCCGCGAGCAGGCGGAGCAGCTGCGCGGCGCCGACGTGACCGTGGCCGCCGACGCGCTGCCGGCCACCGAGCAGGACGAGTTCTTCCACGTCGACCTGGTCGGCTGCACCGTGCGCTGCGGGGGCCGCAGCCTGGGCACCGTGCGCCGCGTGCACGAGTATCCCGCCAACGACGTGCTCGAGCTCGACTCCGGCGAGATGATCCCGTTCGTGACCGACGTGGTAGTTGCGGTCGACGTCGCCGGCCGCCGACTGCAGGTGGTCGAGGGCTTCGTCTGATGCTCGAGATCGACGTCTTCACCCTGTTTCCGGAGGCCTTCGCCTGGCTGTCCGAGACGCGGCCGCTGCGAAACGCGGCCGAGGCGGGACAGCTGCGGCTGCGCGTGCTCGACCTGCGCGACCACGCGCTGGGCGGCTACCGCCAGGTCGACGACGCACCCTATGGCGGCGGCGCCGGCATGCTGATCCGCGTCGACGTGGTCTGCGCCGCGCTCGAGAGCACCTACGGCGCGGCGATCGACCAGGTGCTGCGCGACCGCCGGGTGGTGGTGCTGGCGCCGGTGGGGCGCGACTTCACCGACGCCGTGGCCGGCGAGCTGTCGGCGTCGCAGCGGCTGACGCTACTGTGCGGCCGCTACGAGGGCTTCGACCAGCGCGTGCACGAGCACCTGGCGAACGACGAGATCTCGATCGGTCGCTACGTGCTCTCCGGGGGCGAGATCCCGGCGATGGCGGTGGTCGACGCGATCTGCCGCAAACTGCCGGGAGCGCTCGGCAAGGAGCAGAGCCACCTGGTGGAGTCCTTCTCACCGGAGCTGGACGGCGGCCTCGAGTACCCGCACTACACGCGACCCGAGCAGTTTCGCGGCTGGACGGTGCCGGAGGTGCTCCTATCCGGCCATCACGGCGAGATCGAGGCCTGGCGGAGACGGCGCTCACAGGAGCGCTCCGGCTGAACGCCGGTGCGGGGCATCGCTGGTACCATTCCTCGGCTTCCGACGACGAGGACGACCTGCCGTGACCGTGATCCAGGACATCGAGAACCGCCAGCGCCGCGAGGTGCCCCAGTTCAAGGCCGGCGACACCGTCCGCGTGCATTTCAAGGTGATCGAGGGCACTCGCAGCCGCGTCCAGGTGTTCGAGGGCATCTGCATCAAGCGGCAGGGCGAAGGCGTGCGTGAGACGTTCACGGTCCGCAAGAAGTCGTTCAACGAAGTGTTCGTGGAGCGGACGTTCCCGGTGCACTCGCCTCGGATCGAGAAGATCGACGTGGCCAGCATCGGTGACGTCAGCCGCGCGAAGCTCTACTACCTGCGTGACAAGGTCGGCAAGGCCGCACGCGTTCGCGAAAAGTCCCGCTAACAGCCGATGAACCCAGCCGAACCCGATCCCGCGGCGGGCGGCGCGCCGCTTGATCGCGTGCCGGCCGAGGTGACGCAGCCGGCCCCCGAGACGCCCCCCGCCGCCACCGAGACGTTCCCGCTGCCGGAGCCGGGGCAGGCGCCGCCGGTGCAGCCGCCCCGCAAGCGGCAGATGAACCCGGTGCTCGAGCTGGTGCTGATCCTGGCCGCCGCGCTCGGCCTCTGGTACGTCACCAACGGCTGGATCGTGAAGCCCTACCGGATCCCGTCGGCATCGATGGAGCCGACCCTGCAGAGCGGCGACCGGGTGCTCGTGAACCGCTTCATCTACCGGTTCCACGACCCGCGCCGGGGTGACATCATCGTGTTCCACCCGCCCGGCAGCGGCGACCAGGCGATCGCCGGAGCCAGCACCGAGGCCAGCGTCTACTTCATCAAGCGCATCATCGGGCTGCCGGGTGAGACGGTGGAGGGGCGTGACGGCCACGTCGAAATCTGTGCCAAACCCAACGTCGGCTGTCACATACTGAAGGAGCCGTACCTGACCCAGACAGCCGCGCCCACCAACTTCGGGCCGGTCAGAATCCCCGCCGGGCACTACTTCATGATGGGCGACAACCGCGCGATATCCGATGACAGCCGCGATTGGGGCACGCTGCCGCGCTCCTACATCATCGGCAAGGCCTTCGCGACGTACTGGCCGCTCGACCGCATCCGCACGCTCTGAGCATCCGCCGTAGGCGGTACCCTTGCACGGTGCCCCGCTCGTCCGGATCCCGCCTGTTCGCCCATGACCGCAAGCTGGGCGCGCGGATGGTGGCCGGCACCGACGAGGCCGGCCGCGGCTGCCTGGCCGGCCCGCTGGTGGTGGCAGCCGTCTGCCTGGACGTGTCCGCGCGCTGCGCCCGCGACCTGTCCGACCTCGACGACTCCAAGCGGCTGACGGAGCAGGTGCGGGAGCGGCTGTTCCACGCCATCGTGCGGCGCGCGGCCGCGTTCGCGGTGGTGGTGGTGTCGGCCGACGAGATCGACCGCCGCGGCCTGCATCGCTCGAACCTGGACGGGATGGCACGGGCGCTGTGGTCGCTCGGCGATCTGCCCGAGGTGCGCCTCAGCGACGGGTTCCGGATCGGCGCGATCGCGCCGCCGCACCGCGCGATCGTGGGCGGCGACGGCCGCAGCGCCGCCATCGCCGCCGCCTCGGTGCTGGCCAAGGTCACCCGCGACCGCTACATGCACGGCATCGCCGACCGCTACCCCGGCTACGGCTTCGAGACCCACGTCGGCTACATCACTCCGGAGCACACGGCGGCCGTGCGATCGCGCGGCACGACGCCGCTGCATCGCCGGTCGTTCCAGGCCGCCGCCTACCAGGAGCTGGGCGCGCTGGCGTGAGCAGGTTGCCCGACCACCGCTACGGCCGCCTGGCCGAGACGATGGCGGCTTGGGCGATGCGCCTGCGCGGCTACCGCATCGTCGGACGCAACGTGCGCGTGGCCGGGCGCGAGGTCGACCTGCTGGCGCGCAAGCGCGACCTGCTCGTGATCTGCGAGGTGAAGGCGCGCCGGGCGGAGCGATACGGCGGGCCGCTGGAGGCGGTCGGGCCGCGGCAGCAGCGGCGGCTGCACGAGGCCGCCGAGGTGCTGATGGCAGGCGATGACAGCATCCGGCAGGTGCGCTTCGACGTGATCGCGGTCAGTGGCTACGCCGTGCGGCACCTGCCGGCCGCGTTCTGAGCGCGCCTGACGGGGCGTTGCCGGCCTGCGACGATACCGGCACGTCCCGTCACCCACTCGAGCGTCCCGCCTCAGTAGCGTGGCCGCATGATCGCGACCGCGACCAGCTTCTGGATCACGGGCATCGATGCCCGCCGCATCGACGTCGAGGCCCACGTCGAGAGCGGCACGGCGCCCGCGTTCGCGGTGGTGGGGCTGGCCGACCGGGCCGTCCAGGAGGCACGCCAGCGCGTGCGCAGCGGGATCAAGTCAGCCTCCTACCGCTTCCCGCCGGAGCGGGTCACGGTCAACCTGGCGCCCGCTCGCGAGCGCAAGCAGGGATCCGGATTCGACCTGGCAATCGCGCTCGCGATCCTGGCCGCCAGCGGTCAGGTCGAGTCCGCCGCCGTGGGCCGCGTCGGCGCGGCTGCCGAGCTCGGTCTGGACGGCCGGCTACGGCCGACCCAGGGCACCATCGCGATCGCCGAGGCGGCCGGCAGGCAGGGCCTGGAAGGGCTGCTGGTAGCCCCCGAGAACGCCGTTGAGGCCAGCCTGGCCGAGGCGGTTCCGGTGTTCCCGGCCTACGACCTCTACGAGGCGGTGCAGATCCTTGCCGGGCAGGCGGATCCCACGCCGGTGCCCGCTGCACGTCCCGAGCCGCCGCCGGCCGGCCCCGACCTGCGCGACGTGTGCGGTCAGGCGGCCGCCCGGCGCGCGCTGGAGATCGCCGCGGCCGGCCACCACAACCTGTTGATGGTGGGGCCGCCCGGGTCGGGCAAGACGATGCTCGCCCGGCGCCTGCCCGGCATCATGCCATCGCCCAGCCTCCCGGAGCTGCTCGAGATCACCCGCATCCAGTCAGTGGCGGGCACGCTCAACGGCCACGGCCGGGCGTGCGCACGGCCGTTTCGCGCGCCCCATCACAGCGCCTCCCAGGCAGCGCTGGTGGGCGGCAGCAGCCTGCGTCCGGGCGAGGTGACGATGGCTCACCGCGGAGTGTTGTTCCTGGACGAGCTGCCCGAGTTCAACCGGGCGGCGCTGGAGGCGCTGCGGCTGCCGATGCAGGACGGCGAGGTGCTGATCGCGCGGGCGGCCGGCTCGGTGCGGCTGCCGGCCCGCAGCCTGGTGGTGGCGGCGATGAACCCCTGCCCGTGCGGCCACCATGGCGATCCCAAGCGCGAGTGCATCTGCACGGAGCAGCGGCTGGCGGGCTACCGGGCGCGCATCAGCGGGCCGCTTGCCGACCGCTTCGACCTGCGGGTCGCGGTACCGCGCTCCGACGCGCACGGGGCGCCGGGTGAGAGCAGCGAGGCGGTGGCCACCCGTGTGCAGGCGGCACACGAGCTGCTGGCGACCTCACTGGCAGGCCTGGATCCGGCCGCGGAACGGCTGCTGGCCGGCGCCTGTGACCGGCTGCTGCTCTCGATGCGGGCCCGCCGCCGGATGCACAGCGTCGCGGCCACCGTGGCCGCGCTCGACGGCCGGGCGGCCGTGGGCGAGGACGACGTGGCCGAGGCCCTCGCCTACCGCGTGGAGCTGCGGTGAGCGCGGCCGACGAGCTGCGCGTTGTGCTGGCCGGCGCGAGCAGCGGCGTCGACGCTGGGCGGCTGGCGCGGCGGCACGGCTGCGGCTCGCTGCTGCGGGCGGGGCCGGGGACGCTGCAGCGGATGGGGGCGCTGCCGGCATTGATCGACGGGCTGCGGCTGGCGCGCGAGGCTGACGTGGCCGCGTACCGTCGCGACCTGCTCGAGCGCGGCATCGGGTGCGCGGCCGTCTCGGAGCCGGGGTACCCGGAGCGGCTGCGGGTGCTGCACGATCCGCCGCTGGCCCTGTTCTGGTCGGGCGCGCGCCCCGACGCCCTGGACACGCCGGCGCCCGTCGCCGCGATCGTGGGCGCGCGGAAGGCGTCCGACGCGGGTCTGCTACTGGCCCAGCGCCTGGCCGGCGCAGTGGCCGACTCCGGCGGAGTGGTGGTGAGCGGACTTGCGCTCGGCATCGATGCGGCCGCGCACCGGGGTGCGCTGGCGGCGGGCGGCGTGACGGTCGCCGTGCTGGGCTGCGGCGTCGATGTCGTCTACCCGCGCAGCAACCGCGCGGTGTTCGAGCAGATTCGCGAGTCCGGGCTGCTCGTGTCCGAGTACCCGCCGGGCACACGCCCCGCGACCTGGCGGTTTCCGGCACGCAACCGGCTGATCGCCGCGCTGGCCGACGCCACGGTGGTGGTTGAGGCGCGGGCGCGCAGCGGCGCGCTGATCACCGCCGACCACGCGCTTGATCTGGGACGCGACGTGCTGGCGGTGCCGGGCACTCCGGGCATCGCATGGGCGGCCGGTACGAACGGCCTGCTGAAGGCCGGGGCGGGGCTGATCGAAAACGCTGACGACCTCTGTGGCTGGCTGGGCCTCGACCGTCCGGCAGAGCCGCCGCCCCTGCCGCCCGGCGACGAGCGTTTGCTGCTGGAGGCGCTGCGCGAGGCGCCCGCGCTGCCCGACGAGCTCGTGGCGCGGCTGCAGTTGCCGCCAGCCCGTGCCGCCGCGGGCCTGACGCGCCTTGAGCTGGCGGGGCGGATCGCAAAGGACGTGCAGGGCCGGTGGCGCACGGGGTAGGCGAGTCGAGGGATACCCCCGACGCCGCACGGCTTCCGTCGTGGTTTTCTGAGCCCATGAACGGCAACTCGAAACATCTCACCAGGCGGGGCGTCGGCGCGGTGATGATCGGCCTGATCCTGCTGACGTTCGCCCTCTTTGTGGGGTTGGCCGGCCTCAGCATTGCGCTGTCGGATCCCTGCTCGGGCGTCAGCGGCTGCCAACCGATCTTCGACATGCGACCGATTGGCTGGATGGTGGCGGCCTTCGGGCTCGCTGTCGGACTGCCTGCTGCGTGGATGGTCTACTGGGGTGCGCGTCTCACCAGCGACTGAGCGGCCGGCCGCGGTAGGCTGGCGCCATGGACAGCGGCCGCTGGGCGACGTTTGACTGCTACGGCACCCTGATCGACTGGAACAGCGGCGTCTCGGCCGCCCTGGCCGGCGTGTTCGGAGCCGATGCTGACCTGCCGCGGCTGCTGCACCGCTACCACCAGATCGAGCCGGAGATCCAGGCCGAGCGCTACCGACGCTACCGCGAGGTGCTCGACCTGTGCCTGGCCGGCCTGGCGCTGGACGAGGGGCGCGTGCTCGGCGACGGCGAGGCCCACGCCCTGTCGGAATCGCTGGCTGACTGGCCGGCGTTTCCGGAGGTGCCGGACTCGCTGGCCGAGCTGAAGCGGCGCGGCTGGAGCCTGGCGATTTTGTCCAACTGCGACCGCGACCTGATCGCGCAGTCGCTGCCGCGGCTGGGCGTGCGGTTCGACCGGGTGATCGTGGCGGAGGACGTGAGGTCGTACAAGCCGCAGCCGGGCCACTGGAACCGGTTCTTCGAGCTGACGGACGCGGATCCGCAGCGACACGTGCACGTTGGTGCCAGCCTGTTCCACGACGTCGCGCCTGCCGGCGAGATGGACATGCCGACAGTGTGGGTGAACCGCTTAGGCGAGGCGCCCGGGCCGGTGCCCGACCGGGAGATCAGCGACCTGTCGGGCCTGCCACGCGCGCTGGAGGAGCTGATGCCGGCGTGAGCGACGGCCGGCTGGTACGGGTGCCAACGGCCTTCGGGGTGGGCGGTGAGCCGATGACGCGAGCGGCCATGATGGACATCGGCGTCGCCGAGGCCGCCACCGTGGTGGAGGCGACCGTGCCGGCGCAGACGCAACGGGTGCGCTCGGTGCTCCCGGAGCGCGCCGTGGTACTGGGAGGTTGCTGCTGCACGCACGTGGGTGCCGTGGCCGGGGCGGCGGACCGGGCGGGCCGGGTGGCGGTGGTGTGGGTCGACGCTCACGGCGACCTGAACACGCCGCAGACCTCGCCCTCTGGAAACGAGTGGGGGATGCCGTTTCGGATGATCCTGGACGATGGCCACGCGCGAGTCGAGGACAGCTGCCTGATCGGCGCGCGCAGCCTCGACCCACCGGAGCTGGAGTTCATCGCGACCCGCGGCCTGGCAACGGAACTGGGGTCGCTCGACGATGTGGCCGGCGCCTACATCGCCTTCGACTGCGACGTGCTCGATTCCAGCCAGATCGACTGCTTCATGCCTGAGCCAGACGGGATCAGCCTTGACCGGGGGGTGGCCGTGGTCGAACAGGTGGCGTCGCGAACGACCATCCTGGGGATGGGGCTGACGGGCCTGGTCGAGAGCCCCGGGAACCCGGCTCGTCTGCGGCGACTGCTGGACGCTGCGGGCCTCGGCTGAGCAGCGGTGGGCTAGGATTGCCCGTGCGTGTGGGCGCGATCCGCACGCTCCGAGGGGTGTAGCTCAGTTGGTAGAGCGGCGGTCTCCAAAACCGTAGGTCGCGGGTTCAAGTCCTGCCACCCCTGCTAGCCATCGCGCCGCGGTTGATCCCGATCTCGTCGGGAACCGGCCAAGCGTGCCCGGCACAACTTGCGGTCCCACCCTCGCCGCGGCGTCGCGTCCGCTGGGGGCGCAATTGCCGGGTCAGCCGATCGGCCAGCGTCGTCAATTAGACTCGAGGAGTGCCCGGCATCGAATGGTCGACGCTCCTGATTGCGGGCCTCTATATCGCCGCGTGCGGCTGCGAGGTGCGCGGCGTGCTGCTCGCGGCGGCGGTGCTCTTCCCCGAAGATCGACCTCCGCTCTCGCCGCAGCCGCCGCTGTGGTCGCTCGAGCAGCAGCAGTTCGAGGTGCATATGCAGAAGGCCGAGAGCGAGAAGGTCGGCGCACTCGAGCGCGCGATCCGCGATCTGCAGGGGTGGCTCCGTATCCTGACGGGGATGGTGCTGGAGGATCGCGTTCTCGACTCCCAAGACGCCCATCAGCAACGCGCCTTCCAGCGCCAGATGGGGGTACGCGCCGCCGAGTGGATCATCGCCGGCGCCGTGCTGTCGCTCGTAGCAAGCCTGACCTGGCTGCTCCGCTGACCGTAGCGTGTCGGCGCGCGAACTCGATGACAACGATGACAACGGCATTTCTGTTGCCCGCGGCGTAATCGGCGACCTCGGCCGTGACAGGTGCAACTGCCAGGCTAAGTCTCTTCTTCGATCCGTTGTAGGAATGCGACCCGGATCCAGTCGGCCTCCGCGCCGCCTGGGTCGTCCTCCTCCGGCGGGTCGAACTCCACGAATGCAACAAGGCGGCCCCCCGTTTCTTGGAGCGACGTCACGGTGCCGGGCGGGCGGTCTTCGGCGTCACCGTCGCCTGGCACGTATAGGACGCGGTCGCCGACCGAGACGCGGGGTGGGATTCTCATGCACCACAGCCTATGAAAGCTGACGCGGGTCGGCAAACGGACGGTGTACGGCGGGGTCGAGCCGGGGTGCGGGCTGGTCGGCGGCCCGCCACACTGGCTGTTCAAGCTGCTAGCGGCCAGCCATCGGCGCACGACGCCCGCACGATGACCTGCAGGCGATTCAACCGCCGCTGTTGGCGAACGCGCCCACGGCGGCGTATCGGCCGGAATGGTCGTAGCCGACGTTGCCTTTGACCGTGAACTTCTGCGAGGCGAACAGACCGAGGTCGCGCACGAGCAGCCCTTCCGGAAGGAGCAGCCGTGGGTGTATCTCGTCGCCGGTCACGGGATTGGTAATCGGCTCTACGCGAAGCTCCGCGACGTCGCCTACCCGATAGTAGGAATGACCGTTCGCGACATCGACCTGATACGGCACGGGGTCAGGGCCCTCGAGTTGATACGTGTTCGCGAACAGCCCCCACGGGCCGCCGGCTCGCCCTTGCGCCAGCTCAGTAAGCGCTCGCCGTTGTGAATCGTCAGCCCGTTCGTCCATGAACGAGATCGCCTGGCCACCTCCTTCATGGATCGCTCCGGGCCAGTCGGCGAAGATCGAGAAGTTCAGCTCGTCGAGGGCTGTCGTTCCGTAGCTGCCGGACTCAATGTGCCACGTCCAGCCGCCCTCGCAGTTCCCCGTCGTCGGACGACCATTCACGTTGCAGGGGCAGCCGTAGTCGCAGTTGCAGGCGATCATGAGCGTTCCCTTCAAGGTCCAGGTGCTGGCTGTCACAGTCCACCTCCGCGCTGGCTAGCCCAAGACATTCTACGGGCTATCGCCACGATCACATGATCCAAGGCGTGCTCCCGGGTTGCAGAGCCGGGCACAGCGCCTCCCATCGGGCAGCGACACTCGAGGTTCAGAATTCCGAGCGGACACTACCAGCGGTCCCATCTCGCGCTGCCGCCGCGAGATGCGCCGAGTGGCGTGGCGGTGTAGGCTAGGGCGTCACGTTACGAGGTGACCGCCCTCAGCGAAATGGCTCCGGCGGTCTGAAAAAGGGGGATGGTGTGCGAAAGCGAATCCTTGCCGCGCTTGTGCTTGCGTTGGCGACGGCGGCGGGTGTGGTCGGCGCGGGCTCCGCGGCGGCGGCGGGCGGTGGCGTCACCGTGAAGACGATCGTCTCGGGGCTGGACAATCCGCGCGACCTGGCGATCGGACCGAATGGCGGGTTGTACGTCGCCGAATCTGGCCACGGCGGCGTCAACTGCAGCCCTGACGGCTCGACTTGCGTCGGGAGGACGAGCGCGATCACGCGCATCAACGTTGACGCGGGGACGAAACAGCGAGTGGTGCGCGGACTCGTGTCGGTGGCCGGGTCGGACGGTACATTCGCGACTGGCGTCGATGGCATCTCGTTCCTAGGGGGCTCGGTTTACGGGATCGAGACCGCGTCCAGGCAGGTCGTGCCGCCGAGCGGATTCCCGGCCCCGCTGCTGCGGGCTGCCCGTAACCAGTTGGGGCGCCTGATCTGGGCGAACCCGGAGACCGGTCGCTGGCGGACGGTCGGCGATGTTGGCGGCCGCGACTGGATCTGGTCGTCGCATCACACGAACCTGGTGCCCGGCCAGTTCCCGGACGCGAACCCCTACGGCGTGCTCGCTCTGCCCGGCGTCCGCTGGGTCGTTGACGCGGGCGCGAACACGCTGGATCGCGTCGCGCCGAACGGCCACGTGCGCGTGGTCAGGTTCTTCCCCAACCCACCAGCGTCGGACGCCGTTCCGACCTGCATCGAGCGGGGTCCGGACAATGCGCTCTACATCGGCGAGCTGACCGGTGGCGGGAACGCACCGGGGGCGTCCGTTGTCTGGCGCTTTGCCCCGTGGAGCGGCAAGCTCTCCAAGTGGGCGACTGGCCTGACCGCGGTTAGCGGCTGCGGCTTTGGCAGGAACGGCCAGTTCTACGCGACCGAGTTCTCGACGCTCGGCCTGGACAACGCGGCTCCCGGGACCGGCGCGGTCGTCCGCGTCCCCGCGCACAGCAGCCACCCGGTCATGGTGGTCGGCGGCCTGAACTTCCCGGGCGGCTTCGCGGCCGGGCGAAACGGCGCGCTGTACGTCTCCAACTGGAGCATCGCGCCGGCACACAACGGCGGCGGCCCGACGGGCTCGGTCATTCGGATCACGCAGAACTAGTGCCTCGGCTCCTCAGGCCGGAGCGCGCACACGGCGCGCTCCGGCCTCGCCGTCGGCCTCGTGGCGAATCGTGCGCCGCGGGTGTAGGGTCGTGGGGACCCGCGGCGTAAGCGAGGACGACCGGGCGCCGGTATCCCGAACGGAGGATCGCAATGGATGCGACCGCCATTCTGCTCGCCAACCTGGCCGAGATCTACGACCAGCTGCGCAAGCTCCGCGACACGGCCGGGCTCACCGAGGATGAGATTCGCGCGGTCGATGAGTTGCTCGCGGAGATCGACGAGCTTCCGAGCGACCGGCTGGCGAACATCGACGACATCGAGTACCTCGCAAGCGCGGCCAGCCGCCTCAAGTTGACGCTCGAAGCGCGGGCGGCCCGCACGCCGACGGACGGGCCGAGTTGACAGGCCCGTAGTCCGGCACCGGCCGGCGCGGGCCCTGGCCCGAGGAAGAAACGCAGGGCAGACGCGATCGTCCTCGGGGCCAGAGCTGCGTGCCAGAGGCGATGTTTCGCCGGTACCAACACGCCATCTACTCGGCGCGCCTCGGGAGAGGGGGTTCTCCGAGACGGCGCGAGCCTACCGTGCCCGCGGCCTGGCGTCCCTACCGCAAAGTGGGAACACCATCCCCAGTTTGCGGTAGGGACGAACCGACCGAAGCCGCGCAGACGCGCCGTGCCTACGGCCTGATCTCGAGGTCGTAGTCGTACTCGGTGAGCACGTCGCAGCCGTCCCCGGTCACGACGACCAGATCCTCCAGGCGCACGCCGCCGTAGTCCTTGCGGTAGACGCCCGGCTCGACCGTGACCACGTCACCCTGCTCGAGCGGCGTCGCATCGCCCAGCCCCATGTATGGCGGCTCGTGCACCTCGACACCGACGCCGTGTCCAAGCGAGTGGAAGAAGTCCTCGTCGAGCGTCTCACCCTTCCCGAGCCCGCGCACCGTGCGGTAGCCGTCGCGCTCGATCACGTCGCAGGCGACCCCCCAGGGTGCCGTTCCGGGCACCCCGGCGGCGATCGCCTCAGTGCTGCGGTGCAACGACTCGAGGATCGTCGCGTGCATCGCCCGCAGCCGCTCGCTGGCCTCGCCGAAGCAGAACGTCCGCGTCATGTCCGCGCAGTAGCGGCTCGCCTCGTGGCGCGGGAAGATGTCGATGATCACCGGCACGCCGGCGTGGATCGGGCCGTGGCCGAGCTCGTGGCCGAGCGCGCCCTGGGGTCCGGCCGCCACGATCGGCGGCTCGCCGGCGCAGCCGCGCTCGCGTAGGGTGTCGACGACCACTGTCCGCACGCGCTCGCAGGTGAGCGTCTCGCCGTCCAGCTGGAGGGCGCCTTCGGCATCCGGCGATGCCGAGCCGATCACGTCGCGTGCCGCGTCGAAGGCGGCCTCGGTGGCTCGCTGTGCAGCGCGTACTCCCCGCAGCTGGCCGGCGTCCTTGTGCCGCCGGCGCGACGTGAACAGCACCCGGTCGGGCGTCAGGGTGATGCCCTTGCCGCGCAGGTAGTCCCCGAGTGCCAGCGGAAAGTTCGGCGGCACCGCCACCGCGTCCAGGCCTGCCCGCTCCAGCATCCGCCGCACCGTCTCCATGCGCGCCTCGTCCAGCGGCCAGCCGTCGAGCACCAGGTCGCGGCCGCCGAACTCGTCCACCATCCAGACCTCGTTTGCGGTCGACTCGCGGCGGACGAGATCGACCTCGAGCTGGTTGGTGACGATGATGCGCCGATCGCCCGCCTCGAGGTACGTGAAGGGGTCGCCCACCGTGATCCCGGTGGCGACGAACATGTTGGCGTCGAGCAGTGAGTCGGCGTGGATCAGGAGGGCATCGGGCACGCCGGGCAACCTACCACGCTGATAGCGTCACCTATGATCGGCGTTGCCGCTCGTCGTCCCCTCGTCAGGAGTTGTAACTGTGCTGCTTCACCTCGGAACCAGTGTCGCGTGTAGCGACGGCGCGCTCGGCGAGCTCGCCGATCTGGTCATCCACCCGGACACCCGACGGGTGACGCACCTGGTCGTGGCGCCACACCACCGGCGTGACCAGGCCCGGCTCGTCCCGTTCGAGCTGGTCACCCCCGCGGCGGCCTCAAAGGAGATCCACCTGGACTCGACGACCGCCCAGGCACACGCGCTTCCCGAGGCCCAGCAGTATGCGTACATCCGGATTGACGAGGGGCCGCTCCCCGCGGACGACCCCGGCGCTGTGGGCATCGCGGACGTGGTCAACGTGCCCATGGACGATTACGGCAACACGTTCGGCGCGGCTCCGATCAGCTACGACGACCACATCTCGGTGATCTACGACCGGATCCCGCGGGGCGAGGTCGAGGAGCGGCACGCAAGCCAGGTGGTGGGCTCCGACGGCGAGCGGATCGGCCGTCTTGACGGGCTCGTCGTCGACGAACAGGGCACGATCAAGCAGTTGGTGCTCGAGCGAGGTCATCTCTGGGGCCGTCGCAGGGTGACGATCCCGGCCGACGCGGTCGCACACTTCGACATGGACGGTGTGACGCTCGCGATCTCCAAGTCCCAGGTCTCGAAGATCCTCCCGCTCAACTAGCGGCACCCCGCCGCGGCCGGCTCTGCTGCTTCGGCGACGGGCTGATCCCGGTCGGCGCCGGCCAGCACCGCTCCCGTGGTCGCCGACCCGATCAACACCACTGCCGACGCGAACAGCCAGGACACGATCCCGAAGGCGGCCCCGATCAACCCGTAGCGGCGGGCGTCGGTGGACATGACGACCGGCATGTAGACCCGTGACACCACCGAAAAGACGGTCAGCGACGCTGCCGTGAGGACGCCGGTCGCCAACAGCCGCCGGCTCCGCACGCGGCCGCCCAGCAGGATGTACGGCGTGAGGGCCCAGATCACCGATCCCAGCACCAGCGGCAGGTAGATGCGCAGCGTGCGGCTGTCAGCCTGCCGCAGCTGCGCGCGCAGTGGCGAGATGGCTGCGAAGTAGAGCGCGAAGGTGAACATCCAGATCAGCGCCCGGAACGTGCCCCGTGCGCGGATCCGGGTCAGCCCCCACGCGTCCTCGTAGATCCGCTGCAGCGCCTGGGCCATGCTCAGCACCGCGTAGGCCAGGATCAGGATTCCGAGGGCGGAGATGCCGCCGCGCACCTGGTCTGGCGACGCGAACAGCTGGCGCACCGCGCTTGCGCCGGCCCCGGTCAGCGAGAACCGCTCGACCAGCGCGTCGCCGAATGAGGTGTCGCTGCCGAACACCGACGACGTCAGGATCGTGGTCGGGATCAGCGCGATGAACAGCTTCGACGATAGCGCCAGCGCGCGCTCAAGCGGCTCGACCATGAAGAACCGCTCGATGATCCTGCGCGCGAGTGCGATCAGGTCAGCCACCCGGCGATTCTACGGCGGCGGTCAGCAGCGGCACGGCGCTGGTCACGGCCCGGCGTACGCGAAGGCTGCTTCGTACCCGCAGCGTCCCGTGAAGGTGAACCGGAAATGCTCGTCATCGGCCTCGAGCAGTTCGGCGACCACCTCACGGCCCGCCTGGTGGTGTCCGGGGATCACGCACGACACCGCCCCCGGGTGCTGGACCGGCTCTCGGACACGCACGGTGACGGCGCGCCCGACCCGGAACCAGCCGCGCCCGGGGGTGTGGTCGATCTCGATCCTGCTCGCGACCACCTCGAGCAGGTTGCTGGGCTTGAACGCCCACGGGAACTGCTCGAGCGCGGTGCCGCCCAGCCGGCCGGTGTACACGTGCTCGAGCGCACGCCGCTGCTCCGCGTCCGCCCGCTCGTCCAGGTGCAACACCCAGTTCCAGGGCGACCGCGGCTGGTCATCGCTGTACCAGATCACCATCACCACGCACAGGCCGTCCACGTCGAGGTCGCCGATCATCCCCCGCTCGATCCGCCACGACAGCGAGCCGGTGCACTCGCCGTACGTCGATCTCCCACCGCCGCTGCCGTCGATGCTGCGGCAGGGGCAGATCGCATCGCAGTTGCAGGCCTCGAGGTAGGTGCCGCTGAGGCTCCAGGGCGTGGCGCTCACCGGTCTCTGGGCGGTCATCATGCCATCCTCCCACACCTGGCGACACCGGCCGCCGGGCGAGAGCACTGACGGCGCAGGCCGGCACCGGCTCAAGCTCCGACGCCCGCGCGCCGATCTGTCTCCCGTGGACAGGGAACAGCAGCTGCTTGCCATCGTGCAGGCCCAGACCGAGATCGCCGCAGCGCGGCCCGAGCCCGGCGCGGTCATGCAGATCGTGGCGGCGCTCGCGCTCGAGGTGATCGGCGCGCAGGCTGCCGCGGTCGAGCTGGCCGCCGGCGGTCACAAGCACATGCTCGGCACCATCACGTCTCACCGGCTGGATGCGCCGCTCGTCCACGACGGCAAGCCGATCGGAACCCTCATCGTCTACGCCGACCAGCCGCAGGCATTCACCGCCGCGGATTCCGAGACGCTGACACTGCTGGCGGGCGCGGTCGCCGCTCATCTGGCGCAGGCCTCGGCGCAGCCCACTCACCAGCACGTCTGGGATGACGCCCTCACCGGCCTTGGCAACCGTCACGCCTACCAGCGCCGGATCGCGCACGAATGGGCGCGGCGCGGGCGGGACGATGGCCTCCTCACGCTGGTGCTGGTCGATCTCGACGGCGCCCAGGGCGATGGCGTACGGCGTACCGTGGCCGCGGTGCTGCAGCGCTGGACGCGGTCGATCGACGGCGTCTACAGGATCGGCGAGGACCAGTTCGCACTGATCCTGCCGGGCGCCGACGCACAGTCCGCGCGCGCGCTGACCGAGCGCATCGCGGAGCGGCTGGTGGACGCCCATCCACTGGCAGCCTCGGTCCGTTTCGGCGTCGCCCAGGCCGGCGACGAGGATCCCGAGCGGTTGTACGCCGCCGCCGCGGCGGAACTGCATCGCCTGCAGCGCGCGGCCTAGATCGCGACCGACGGCGCCGTCTGATGGGCGGTGCGGGGCGCGGGCGCCACACGCGCGGGCGGGGGCGCGCCGTGATGCGGGTTGGACTTGGCCGCCACGAACGCCACCATCGGCACCGCCACCAGCCCCAGGATGACTGCAGCGATGCGCAGGGTGTTGGTCACGGGCTGCGGGTCACGGACCGGCCACTGCCGGCATCGTGTCCGTGGTGGCCTCGTCGGGGCGGCCGCCGGTATCACTCTCGGTCAGGAACCGGCTCAACCGCCGGGTCTCGCCGGGATCGAGCGAGATCGCGGACACGGCCCGGTCGGTGTCCCAGATCGAGAGCCGCGTGTGCCGCTGGGCGGGATCGCCGCCCAGGTACCGTGACACCCGCAGCGCCCGCGCCCGACTCTCGATCAACGGGTGCGGCGCAAAGAACTCGACCAGCTTGCTGCGGAGCGGAGCGGCACACCACGGGCAGTAGCGGTGGCGGCTCTCGACAGGTTGGGCACACGACGGGCAGTCAGGCACCTGGGCGCTTTCGTTCGATCGACCGTTCGAGCATACCCCGGTACGCTCAGGCCGTGAAGTCTCGCGGGATACTGTTCGCGGTGCTGGCGCTCTGCCTCGCGGGCCTGTCGCTGGCGGCCGCGCGGCACCACGTCTGGGTGATCACCGCAGCGGCGCTGGCGCTCGCGCTGTGGATGGCCGATCTGGCGCGTCGCGACCTGCGTGCGCGATGATGGTGGCAAGGAGTCGCAAGTCCGGAGCAGAAAGAGGACGCGCCGCTCCAGAATTCGTCACCCGGTCACCCCATGGCAGACCTCTCACCGCAGCTCGAGTCCTACCTCGACCATCTGCGCGCCTCCGGCGCGGCCGGCTCGACGCTCCGCGGCTACCGCACCGATCTGCTGCAGCTCCAGCGCTGGATGCAGGGCGCGGGCGTGCCGCTGGAGGCCGCCGACACCGCCGTTCTGCGGCGCTACGCGGCGTACCTGGGCACGCTCCGCTATGCACCTGCCACGGCATCGCGCAAGCTCTCCGCGATGCGCGGGGCCTACGCGTGGCTGTTCGCCCGCGATCTGGTGCCGCGCGACCCGGCCGCGGTCGTACCGGGACCCAAGCAGCGGCGTACGCTGCCGGCCACCTTCAAACCGTCCGAGCTGGATCAGCTGCTCGACCCGCCCGTCGGGGACGATCCTCGTGGGCTTCGCGACCGCGCTCTGCTGGAGCTGCTCTACGGCTCCGGGCTGCGTGCGTCCGAGGCCTGCACCCTGCGTGTACGCGACGTCGACCGCGGACGTCGCCAGATCCGGGTCACCGGTAAGGGCGACAAGCAGCGGATGGTGCCGCTGGGCGGCGCCGCCGAGCAGGCACTCGACCGTTATCTGGCCCGGGGTCGGCCGGCGCTCGACCGCGGCCTGGCCGACCGGCTGTTCCTGAGCGTGCGAGGACGGCCGCTGCAGCCCTCCGACGTGCGTCGCACCTTGGAGCGGTCGCTTAGCCGTCAGGGCCTGGCATCGCGCTCACCGCACGCACTGCGCCATTCATTTGCCACTCATCTTCTGGAGGGCGGTGCCGATCTCCTCAGCATCCAGGAGATGCTTGGCCACGCATCCGTGGCCACTACCCAGGTATACACCCACGTGAGCGTGCGGCATCTTAAGACGGCGCACGCACACGCGCACCCGAGGGCACGATGAGCGATAACGACGCACTCCAGATCTGGCTGCAGTACAAGCAGAGCCCTGACCCGCATCTGCGCGAGCGCCTGATCCTGACGTATGCGCCGCTGGTCAAGTACGTGGCCGGCCGCCTCGGCACCGGCCTGCCCGCGCACGTGGAGGAGGGCGACCTGGTCTCGTACGGGCTGCTCGGTCTGATGAATGCGATCGAGCGGTACGACCCCAGCCGCGACATCAAGTTCGAGACATACGCGATCAGCCGCATCAAGGGTGCCATCATCGACGAGCTGCGCTCGATGGACTGGGTGCCGCGCTCGGTGCGTAGCCGCGCTCGCGAGATCGAGCGCGCGATCGCCGAGCTCGAGAACCGCTACCACCGGCCGCCCACCGACGAGGAGATCGCCAAGGCGCTGGGCATCACCGAGGAGGAGTTCCAGGACAGCCTCACCCAGATCTCGCGGTCGTCGGTGGCAGCGCTGGACGAGCTGTGGACGATCTCGAGCTCCGGTGGAGACACCGTCTCGCTGATCGACACGCTGCAGGACCCAAACGCCGACGACCCCTCGCTTGAGATGACCCGCACCGAGGTGCGTGAGGCGCTGGCTCTCGCCATCGCCAAGCTGCCCGAGCGGGAGCGCACCGTGATCACGCTCTACTACTACGAGGAGCTGACGCTGCGGGAGATCGGCGAGGTGCTCGGCGTCACCGAGTCGCGGGTGTCGCAGCTGCATACCAAGGCGATCCTGCGTCTGAAGGCGAAGCTGCAGGGCAGCCTCGAGCGCGCGTCGCTCGAGCGCAACCGGTAGCGAAGCCGCTGACAGACCCTGGGCGTTCCTTGCCGCCTCGCTCGTGCCGCGAGTAAGGTGAACGTCCCACACCTGTTCACCACGCGCGAAAGGGTCTGCAGATGCCTCACAGGGAGCCCGGAACAATCCGCAATGTCGCGGTGATCGGCCACCGCGGGACAGGCAAGACGTCGCTGGTGGAGGCGTTGCTGTACGAGTCCGGCACCGTCAACCGGCTGGGCAGCGTGGCCGACCAGTCCACGATCTCCGACTTCGACGAGGACGAGCGCAAGCGCGGCATGAGCATCTCGGCATCGGTCACCCACCTGGAGTGGGAGGGGCGCCTGATCAACCTGATCGATACGCCCGGCGAGCCCAGCTTCCAGGCCGATGTGCTGTCTGCGCTGCGCGTCGTGGAGGGCGCGATCATGACCGTCTCCGGCGTACTCGGCGTCGAGGTCGGCACCGAGCGGCTGTGGCGCCGCTGCGACGAGCTCGGCACCTCACGCCTGGTGCTGGTGAACCTGCTCGATCGCGAGCGCGCCGACTTCTTCGCGGCCCTCGAGCAGCTGCGCGAGCGGCTCAGCGACAAGTGCGTGGCGGTCGAGATCCCGATCGGCACCGAACAGGATTTCCGCGGCGTGGTCGACCTGGTGCACATGGTCGCCTACCTGCACGGCGAGGACGCCTCCGGACACGACGAGTCGGTTCCGATCCCCGACGACCTGAAGCCCCTGGCAGACGAGTACCACGACAAGCTGATGGACGTGGTCGCCGAGACCTCCGACGAGCTGATGGAGCGCTATCTGGACGGCGGCGAGATCACCCGTGAGGAGATGGCGGTGGCGCTGAAGCAGCTGGTCACCGACGGCCAGGTGTTCCCGGTCGGATGTGGCGCCGCCACCCGCAACATCGGCTCGCACGGGTTGCTCGACCTGATCGTGGAGGGCCTGCCCTCGCCGGCACGCGCCCGCAACGTGCCCGAGACGGGCGGCGCCAGCACGCTCGCCTACATCTTCAAAACGATCGCCGATCCCTACAGCGGGCGCATCAACCTGATGCGCGTCTACGCCGGCGCGCTCAAGGGCGACTCGCAGCTGGTCAACAGCCGCACGCATGGCAAGGAGCGAGTCGGCCAGCTGTTGATGCTGCAGGGCAAGGACCACACGCCCACGGATGAGCTCGGTGCCGGCATGATCGGCGCGGTCGCGAAGCTGAAGGAGACCAATACCGGCGACGTGCTGGCCGACGTCGACAAGCCGGCCGCCGTGGAGCCGATCGCGCTGCCGGCGCCGGTGGTGGCGTTCGCGATCGAGGCCCGCAGCAAGGGCGACGAGGACAAGGTGCACGCCTCGCTGCGGCGCCTGCAGGAAGAGGATCCGTCGCTGGACGTGCACCGGGATGAGGAGACGGGCGAGATGATCGTGGGCGGGCTCTCGCAGATGCACGTGGAGACGGTGCTGGAGCGCATGCACCGGCGGTTCGGGGTGGAGGTCGACCTGAAGCCGCCGCGCGTGCCCTACCGCGAGACGATCCGCAAGCCGGCCCGCGCCCACGGGCGCCACAAGAAGCAGACCGGCGGCCGCGGCCAGTTCGGCGACTGCCACATCGAGATCGAGCCGATGGAGGCGCACGAGGGCTACGAGTTCATCGACAAGATCGTGGGCGGCGTGATCCCGCAGGGATTCCGCCCTGCCGTCGACAAGGGCATCCAGGAGGCGATGCGCAAGGGCGAGCTGGTGGGCGCCCCCGTCGTGGGCGTGCGGGTGCGGCTCGTGGACGGCTCCTATCACAACGTCGACTCATCGGAGATGGCGTTCAAGATCGCGGGTTCGATGGCGTTCAAGCAGGCGGTTGCCTCGGCCGACCCGGTGCTGCTGGAGCCGATCATGCGGCTCGACATCGCCGTGCCCGAGGAGAACGTGGGCGACGTGATGGGTGACATGAGCAGCCGCCGCGGCCGCGTGCTGGGGATGGACCCGGGCCCGGGAACGACGATCATCCACGTCGAGGTGCCGATGGCCGAGGTGCTCGGTTACGCGCCCGACCTGACCTCGATGACGGGCGGTCGCGGCGACTACACCATGCAGCTGCTGCGCTACGACGAGGTGCCCGCGCACGCCGCCCAGGGCGTGATCGCCGCCGCCCAGCGCGACCGGGAGATGGTCAAGGCCTAACGGCGGCCACCCGGGCGTCTCAGGACAGGATCTGGATCCGCACCCGCTGCCACCCGGACAGGTGCACGATCTGGGCGGCGTGGGCGGAGAGGTCGAGCACGCCGCGGCCGAACGGGCCGCGGTCGTTCACGCGCACCTGCACCGACAGCCCGGTGGCCAGGTTGGTCACCCGCAGCTGGGTGTTGAACGGCAGCCATGGGCTGGCGCACGTGAGCGCGTTGGGGTTGAAGATCTCGCCGTCGGCGGTGCGATGTCCGGCAAAGCCGGGGCCATACCAGGTGCTGTCGCCGTAGAACACGTTGGACGGTGGCGGGGAGCCGCCGCCTGAGCCGCCCCCCGAGCCCGTCGTGCTGGTGCTGCTGCCGTCTCCGTGGGTGTCGGCCAGCTGCGCGCGGCGCTTGCGCTCGCCGGCCAGGAGCGTCTGGATGTTTGCATTGACGTGCGCGAGCACGGCCCGTGCGCGGGTGATGGCTGTATCCAGCTGCGTGCGGGCGGTGGCCGCGTCCTGCGCGGCCGTGGCCGCCTGCCGCACCGCCGCCTGCTGTGCCTGCTCCTGGGTCTGGATCGTGTGCTGGGTGGCGTTGATCTGGGTGATCAGGTCGCTGCCGGCCGAGTCCGCCCGGCGCAGCACGTCGACCCGCGACAGCAGATCCGAGAACGACCCTGCGGCCAGCACGTAGGCGACGGGATCGCCGCCGCCGTTCTTGTAGGTGGCCACCAGCTCCTCCGCCAGCATCGACTGGGCGGCATCCAGGCTGCGACGGCTGGCCGCGAGCTCGGCCGCGGTGGTCGCCTCGGCCGCGCGTGCGGACGCCAGCTGTGCCCGTGCCGTCGCCTCGTGTGCGGCCGCCACGTCGCGGCGCGTCTGCAGCTGATCGAGGCGGTGCATCACGGCGGCGGCCCGCGCCCGCTGGGAGCCGACCGTCGAGGCGCCGGCGGCCGGAGCGGCCGCGATGATCAGCGCCAGCACGACCAGCGAAGCGGCCAGTGTGCGAGGCAAGGGATGAATCCGCCGGCGATGTGTCAGCTTTGTTCTCCCAGGAAACAGACGGGCTGCCCCCAAGCGCCGCTATTCGAGCGCCGGAACCTTACCACTCCCGTCGGGGGTCGCTAGCCGTCGCCAACCTGTTGTCAAGAAATCCCCGCAAACCGCGGCAACACGGTTACATGTGAGTTAGACTCAGGCCCGTCGCTCGACACCGCGGCACCGGAGCATGATGATCGAGATCCGCCGCCAAGACACCGATACCACCTGCGCCGTTTGCGGTCGCACCGTGCTGCTGGGAGAGCGGTTGGTCAGCTTCCGTAGGATCGGGCTGGAGGACGCGATGGTGTGCGAGCTGTGCGTCGACCAGGCCGACGCGCGGGGCTGGACGCGTGAGGGCGCACCCGCCCTGCCGGTGCAGCTGGCCGGCCGCGAGGAGCGTGGCCTGCGCGGGCTGCTGCGGCCGCGCAAGCGGCACGTGACCGCGCCGGAGCCGTTCGATCCGGAGCTGCTGCCGGAGGACCCGGCCGACGCCGTAGAGGCCAGCCTCGAACTGTTCAACGAGAGCACGCATCCGCGCACCGTGTCGGGCATCGCGCGCACGCTGGGGGATCCCAGGGTGAGCGTGGTGCGGCGCAGCCACCGCGAGGTGGTCGTGACGGTGGCGTGGGACCTGTCCTGGTACCAGTACCGCGTGGACATGCTGGGCGCGCAGACGGTGACGCTGCAGCGCCGCGGCGAGGAGCTGACCGAGCTCGATGGCCGGTTCCTCGAGTGGAACGCGCAGGCCGAGCCCGACGGCACGGTCGCGCTCGCGTCCTGACGCTCTAGGCCGATCCGTCGATGCGCGGGAAGGTGCCGGCCGCGCGCGGACGCCGGCGGTCGCGTGTGACGCGCCGGTTGTCGGCGGTGGCGCTCTCGCCCCGGCGGCGGTCGTTTGACGCCCCGTCGCGGCGATCCATGATCACCTCGACCTCGGGGTTGTCGCGGTAGTACTCGGTCATGCGCTCGAGCATCTCGTCCTCGAGCTCGCGGGGGATCACGCAGTAGATCATCTGTGTAGTAGACAGGCTGTGGATGCCTGCCGTCAAGCGGATATGCTCACGGCGTGGCCGCCCCCACCGCACTTGAGTGCTTGCGATGCAGGCGACGCTACCCGGTCGTACAGATGCCCGGCGGCTGCCCATCGTGTTCTGCCGAGGACTGTCCCAGCAACGTGGCACCGGTCTACGCGCGCATGCAGTCGCTGAAGCCGGGCAAGCTCAGCGGCGACGGGCTGCACCGCTACGCGGCGCAGCTACCGATCCCGCGCGAGCGCCTGGTGTCGCTGGGCGAGGGATCGACGCCGCTGGTCTCGATCGGCACGCTGGGCCGTGAGTTCGGGCTGCGGCGGCTGATGATCAAGGACGAGCGGCGCAATCCCACCGGCTCTTGGCGCGACCGCTTCTCGGCGCTGGCCGCCTCACAGCACGCCGGCGCGGACGCCACCGTGAGCACGGCCGGAGGCGACGCGATGGCGATGTCGATGGCCGCCTACGCCGCCCGCGCCGGGCTGCGCTCGGTGGCGCTGGTCGACGCCGCGCTCGAGGAGGGCGGCCGCGTGCTGGACGCGATCGAGTGGGTTGGCGGTCGCGCCGTCGGAGTCTCCGGGCTGGAGGCGCGGTGGACGCTGCTGGCCGACGCCGAGCGGTCGCTGGGGTGGCGGGCCGTTTCCAACCGCAGCACGCCCCCGATCGGCAGCGACCCGATCGCGATCGAGGGCTATCGCACGATCGCCTACGAGATCGCCGAGCAGCTGAGCTGGTCGGTACCCGATCTGGTGGCCGTGCCGTCGGCGCTGGGCGACGGCATCCAGGGCATCTGGCGGGGGTTCCGGGATCTGGCGACGTGGGGGGTGGTGGACGCGACCCCGCGGATGGTGGCCGTCGAGGTCGGCGGCGCTGTCGCGAGCTCCCTGGCCGGCGGCAAGGACTGGGTGGCTCCCAGTGGCGACGTCCATAGTCTGGCGCGTTCGCTGGGCGGCATCACCGGCACCGTGCAGACGTTGCAGGCCGTGGTCGAGTCGGAGGGCCTGGTGGTGAGGGTCACCGATGCCGAGCTGGAGACGGCGCGGATCGTGCTGGGTGAGAGCGAGGGAGTGTGGGCGGAGTTGGGCGCCGCGGCCGGGCTGGCAGCCGCGCAGAAGCTGTCGTCGCGCGGCGACATCCCGGCCCGGGCGCACTTCGTCGCGGTCGTGACCGAGCATGGCCTGCTGGACGAGATGGCGCAGGTGCCGCCGATGCTGGAGACGGTCGACGCACGCGTCGACGAGCTGCTTCGCGTGCTGGCAGTGCGCGGCGAGTAGAGTCAGCGACACGAGCGACCCAAAGGAGCACCGTTGCGACTGACCGAGCTGACCGCCGACCTGCAGACGCTCAGGGAGAACCTGGCCGACGAGCTGCTCGCGATCAACCGCTTCGAGGAGCAGGCCTTCTCGCTGTCGGACGAGGACGCGAAGGAGGCCGTGCAGCGGATCGTCGATGACAAGAAGGACCACGTCGCGCGGCTGTTGAAGCTCCTACAGAAGCTGGATGTGAAGCAACGCGAGAAGATCGAGCACGCCTGAGGGCGGCTCGGCGAACCGGCGGCCGCGGTATACTTGGCCCCCGCCGTTGCGGCTGTAGCTCAGTTGGCTAGAGCGTCTGCTTGCCATGCAGAAGGTCGAGGGTTCGAGTCCCTTCAGCCGCTTCCCTCGACCAGCCAAGCCACGCCGCGCGCGCCACCCGCCTCGTTTGCCGATCACGGCTCCGTGGAATCCGGTCGGTGGGATGGTGACCAGGTTGTGAAGCGAACAATGTTGGGATTCAAAGCCATAGCTGTCGCGGGGTTCGACCGCACGGTCATTCGATGTGAGGGCGAGCTGGACGTCGGCCAGTGTGCGAAGCTGATCGACATGCTGGATCGGGTCTTCGAGGACGAGGTCGAGCGTGTGGTGGTGGATCTGAGCGATGTGACGTTCATCGATTCGACCGGGATCGGGTGCCTGCTTCACGGCGCTTTCAAGGCCGAGAAGTTGAGCGTCGCCTTCGAGGTTCTCCCCGGTCGCGCCGTCGAGCGGTTCCTCAGTGTCGGCGGTCTCTCGCCCTATCTATCAGTAAGCTAGGGAAGCACACAGCCTCCGGTCTAGCGTGGCTCCCGAGCGAGCGCGGAATCGCCAGCCATCGGCTCGGGGAGCCGCAAGGATCGGCATCGTATCGAGGGCGAAGGCGGCCCGTTCGGTGGAGGCTCCACACCACCGAACGGGCCCCGATCAGGGGTCGACTGCCCATCGGCACGGCGAACAGGCCGACTCTCCGCGGGCGAGCCTATGCCACGCTTGTTAGGAGACTGTGCGAGCCGTGCGTGGGGTCTGTTCACGTCGAGCGCGAGGTCAACTCGTGAGCCTGCTCGCAAGTTCGTACAGGTTCCCGTCCGGCGCGCGAAAGTGAATCCACTCCCACCTGCTGTCGCGGCCGACTTCTCCGATGATCGGGATGCCGGCTGCGTCGAGCTCGGCGCGCGCTGTGTGCACGTCGTCGACCTCGAAAAGCGGAACGGGTCCACGTGCATGATCGGCGAAGAACTCGAAATACGGGTCCCCGGGAGCCATCAGTTGAATCGCGTCACCTTCGGTTGTCACGAACTCCACTGTGGTGGGGTCATCGAGATTCACGCGCAGCCCCATAACGTGCTCGAGCAGTTCTCGCATCGCAGCGTAGTGCTCGGTCGGAACGCCGAGCCAGCGGATGTTGCGCACCTCCACGCTCACCTCCTACCCGAGCGCGCATGGCCGTGAACCTTGCGGCGCAGGGAAATGCGGCCGGACTCACAGCAGCGAAGCCCGTGCCGGTTGAGTCCGCTTCAAGCCGTGACGGCGGCCGGCTTGGAGTGCTCCCAAGCCACGAGGCCGCTTTCTCGCGTGAGGGCGGCAGCTACCCGTTAGGAGCCGTCTGCCGCCCTCACTGGGAGCGCATCATCTCTCGCAGGCACTTAGGAAAGGAGCGAGGCGCGCATCCAGACTCAGCGATTCCCCCTGGTCAGAGCAGGCAAACACAGCAGTGACGGTTCGTCCTCCGACGGCCGCGCGTTCAGGGGTCGGTGGGCGGTCCGGAACCCCGTGCGGCCCAGGCCGCCACCGACCCCTCGCGTCGCTCGCTATCCGATCAGTTCGATTACGTCTCGCGACACCGAGCCGTCGGAGTTGAGGCTGTGGATCGTGACCTGGCCCTCGGCACCCTTGAACGGACCCGTGCCACCGTTGACGGCTACCCGGAAATCGGACGCCGTCCCGGTCAGGTTGGCGGAATACTCGAGTGTGCCGCCCATCAGCGTGGCCGTGCCAACGCAGTGCGACAGCCGTTGCGTGATCACGGTGCAGTAACCATGGTTGGAACCGACCCGCGCGGTCTGAGCGGTGTTCCAGAACACGGAGTTGATCGTGAACTCATCGCCGATGCTGAAACCCTTCTTGCCGACATCGACGAAGTGGCTCGGCCCTGACTTCTCGATCACCGTGATCGTCTTCACCGGGCCGTCACTGCCGGAGCTGGATGCGACGGCGAATGCGCCGCCGCCCACCACGAACGCCACGACACCGGCCACGCCGGCCGTGGTTAGAAGCCTTCGAAGCATGATTCCTCCCCCTGTCGGTTGGTTGGAGCGAGACGAAGCTACAGCCTGCTCGGGGAAACCGTCAAGTGCGATTCGACACAGAGTCGATCCGTGACCGATATCCCTCAAGCCGAACCCGAGTCCGGCCGGTTTTCTACGGGCGCGAGCCTCGGCTGGTGGGCTAGGGTTCCGGCGGTCTGGGCAGCCGAAGGAGTGAGCATGAGCGGAACGCCGCCGATCGTCGACCGCGAGACCTGGCAGGAGCAGATCGACCAGCTCCGGGTTCGCGAGAAGCTGCACACCCGTGAGGGTGACGCGATCGCCGCCGCCCGGCGACGGCTGCCGATGGTCGAGGTCGACCCGACCACGCCCCTGGTCGGAGCGGCCGGCGACGTCCGCCTGATCGACACGTTCGAGGGACGTACGCAACTCTTCGCGTCGTACATGATGTGGTACGACGGTGCACAGGCTGCCGCCCAGTGCGAAGGTTGCACGAAGGACAACGCTCAGGTGCGCGAACTGTCGTTCCTGCACTCGCGCGACGTGACGTTCGCCGTCTTCTGCCAGGGACCGTTCCCGGAGGGCGACCGCTACCGGGAGTTCCTGGGCTGGGAGATGCCGTTCTACTCGGTGCCCGAGAGCTCGCGCGAGGCGCTGATCGCCGGTCGGCACTTCGGAATGAACGTGTGCTATCTGCGCAACGGCGACCGGGTCTTCGAGACCTACTGGACCACCGGCCGGGGAAACGAGACGATGGGTAGCTCCTACGCGATGCTCGACCAAACCGTCTATGGGCGCCAGGAGCCGTGGGAGGACTCTCCGGAAGGCTGGCCGCGGCCGTACCTCGGCACGCGCAGCGAGCAGATGCGCACCGATGAGCAGGGCCGCTCCGTCGGCCGGCCCGGCGGACGGCCGATCCCACAATGGCCGCGCCTGGCCGGCGGCCATTCCGACGGCCTGGGCTGAGCCGCCGAGAGATTTCGAGTCTCCCCGGCCGCTTTGCACACCGACGTGCCGGGAGCGTGAGGGCGGCAGCCTTCCCCCCAGGGTGGTCTGCCGCCCTCACCGGACGCGCGCCATCCCCCAAGGCCATCTGGCGGAGCCGAGGCGCGCAGTCCAGACAGGTGTTCCCGAGGGTTGGGGGGCGGTAAACATGACCGGAGGTCCGCGGCGATCGGTGTCCGGCAGGGCTACGATCAGAGACGGAACGTCCGGCGACCCAGGAGGCAACATGTACGCGCGCGTAGCCACATTCCAGAGCGACCCCGCCGACATCGATCAGGCGATCGGGATGGTTCGAAGCGAGGTCGAATCCAACGAGACGCAGCCGGGCCTGGAGGGCGCGAAGATGCTGATGCTCGTCGACCGCCAGACCGGCAAGGGCGTCGGCATCACGCTGTTTGAGAGCGAGCAGGCGATGCAGCGCGGGGACGCGGCGTTGAACGCCATGAACCCGGGCGCCGGCGAGCGGCGCACCTCGGTCGAGTTCTTCGAGGTGCCGGTTCACACGGTCAGCTGATCGGATAGGATGGCCGGTCCCCAGACTGGAGGTAGTCCATGTCCTGGAACCTCAAGGGCAGCTACGTCGAGACGTGCTCGTGCGAGCTGATGTGCCCGTGCAACCTGTCATTCGACCACGGCGCCACCTACGACTTCTGTCGGGTGACGCTCGTCTTCAACATCCGCGAGGGACAGATCGAGGGCACCGACATCGGCGGTCTCAAGGTTGCTGCGATCGCCGACACGCCGAAGGTCATGACCGAGGGGAACTGGCGGCTCGGCGTGTTCGTCGATGAGCGAGCGAGCGACGATCAGCTGGACAAGCTGGTCAAGGTCTTCGGCGGCCAGCTGGGCGGCCCGATGGCAGGGCTGGCCCCGCTCGTCGGCGAGATGCTCGGGGTTGAGCGAGCTGCCATCGAGGTGATCGACGACGGCGTCCGCCACAGCGTGCGCGTCGGCGACGTGATCGACTTCGAGATCGAGGACGTGGTGCCGTTCGGCGTCGAGACCGGCGAGCCGGTGCGGTTCGCCGGCATGTTCCATCCGGTCGCATCTGACCTGACGATGGCGGAGGCAAAGCGCTCGCGGATCGACGCCTTCGGGATCCAGTACGAGGCAAAGACCGGGCTCTCGACCTCCGAGTTCTCCTGGGCAGCCTGAAGACATGATCGTCTCTGCCCCCGACCGCGTATCCGGCGCGGGCCTCGGCCCTGCGTTCGCGGCCGCCCGCGCCCGGCTCGGGCTGGTCGCGCTGCTGTTCGTCATCGCCGGTGTCGGCTGGTGGTGGACCGCGGATCAGATGCGCGGGATGGACAACGGGCCTTGGACCGGCCTGGGAACGGCGGGCTGGTTCCTCGCGGTGTGGGTGGTGATGATGGCCGCCATGATGTTCCCGTCGGTTGCCCCGACGGTGGCCCTGTATTCCCGCATGACCGGCCGGCGCTCACTGGTTTCACCGCTGGCGTTCGCGTCCGGATATCTCGTCACCTGGGCTGCGGCCGGCGCGGTCGCGTTCACCCTGGCCGCGGCCGGAGGTGCGGTCGCCGGTGACGTGCTGTCGTGGGGCCGAGCCGGCCGGTGGGTGGCGGGGGCGACGCTGATCGTCGCGGCGGTGTACGAGTTGACGCCGCTCAAGGACGTCTGCCTCGGCAAGTGCCGCAGCCCGCTGGGCTTCTTGCTCGGCTCGTGGCGCGCCGGCCGCTTGGGCGCCTTCCAGATGGGTGCGAAGAACGGGGCCTGGTGCGTCGGTTGCTGCTGGGCGCTCATGGCCGCGCTGTTTGCGCTGGGCGTCATGAGCATCGTCTGGATGGCGTTCGTCGCCGGGCTGATCGCGATCGAGAAGACCGTTCCGTGGCGCCGCCCTGCGGTCTACGGCACGGCCGCGATCCTGCTCGGGCTCGGCATGCTGGTGCTGGTCGCGCCGGATGCGATCCCCGGGCTCACGACGCCGGGGATGAGTCCCATGCCTCAGATGGGGATGGGCTCCTAGCTCCTAGCTGCCCCTCAGACGTTCGTGCCGACCAGGCGACCGACGACCATGGTCAGCGCCATCGCCGCCACGCCCCAGATCACCACCCGCAGCGTGCCCCTGCCGGGCGGCGCGCCGCCCAGCCGTGCGCCCATGAAGCCGGTCAGCCCCAGCGCCACCAGCGTCGCGGCCACCGTCAGCTCGATGCGCGTACCTGCCGGCGACACGATCACCGCCAGCAACGGCAGCGCGGCCCCGACGGTGAACGAGGCGGCGGAGGCGCCCGCCGCCTGGAAGGGGCGGGCGTGCGACAGCTCGGTCATGCCCAGCTCGTCGCGCGCGTGTGCCGACAGCACGTCGTCGGCGCTGAGCTCGTCGGCCACTTGGTCGGCGAGTGCGGCCGAGAGCCCACGGCTGCGGTAGATCGCGGCCAGCTCGTCCCGTTCGCCCGCCGGATCCTCGGTCAGCTCACGACGCTCGACGCTGAGGTCGGCGCGTTCGGCATCGGCCTGCGAGCTGACCGAGACGTATTCCCCGGCCGCCATCGAGGCCGCGCCCGCAACCAGCCCGGCGATGCCGGCGGTGAGGATCGCGGAGCGGCTTGACCCCGCCGCCGCGACGCCGACGATGATCGCGGCCACGGAGACGATCCCGTCGTTCGCGCCCAGCACCGCCGCCCGCAGCCACCCGGAGCGATGGCTGAGATGCGCCTCGGGGTGCCTGGCGGTCGTCACGATCCGATCCTAATGACTGCTACCCGCAATCGTTCGCAGCAGCGGTGATCGCGGCCTGGGCGGCCGCGTCAAAGCTGGTGAGCTGGAACGGGACGAGCTCCAAGAGGCGGGTGTCGTGCGCCACGGTCGGGTTGCGGAGGCCGTCGATCAGCGGACGCGCGACGCCGGCCTGGACCGGAGTGACCAACCGCAGCCAGAGCGAGGACAGCCTCGGGGTCAGGAAGGGCACCTCGACGATCACGGGATGCTTGTGGCGGAGCCTCGCGATGCGCTCGATCATCTCCCGGTACGTCATCACCTCGGGACCGCCTGCGTCGAACGTCTGGCCGACTGCCTCGCTGTTCCCGCAGACGCCCGCGATGTAGCGCACGACGTCGTCGGCGGCGATCGGCTGCGTCGGGGTCGATACCCAGCGCGGGCACACCATCGCCGGCAGCCGGTCGACCAGCGCCAGGATCGTTTGGAACGCCGCGCTTCCCGGTCCCACGACCATGCCTGCGCGGATGGTCGTCAGCGGAACGCTGCCCTCGGCCAGGCAGCGTTCCGTCTCCCGGCGGCTCTCGAGGTGCTCCGAGAGGTCGTCGGATTCGTCGCCCAGTCCGCCCAGGTAGACGATCTGTGCCACCCCCCGTGCTGCCGCTGCCCGGGCGACGATGGACGCGCCGCGGCGGTCACGCGCGGCGAAGTCGTCCTGGCCCAGCGAGTGGACGAGGTAGCAGACCACATCCACACCGGCCAGCGCCCGGTGGATGCTGGTCGGGTTCGTGACGTCGCCCACCATCCACGTCACATCGTCGTCCCCGCCGGGGTGCGGTCGCCGCGAGATCGCCACCACCTCGTGGTCGCGGGCAAGCACCGGCAGAAGCGCCGACCCGACCGTGCCGGAGGCACCGAGCACCGCGATCCTCATACCGGCGCTCCGCGGGCCACGTGCCGGAAGTAGCTGCGGCTGACGCGGGCGTGCAGGCGCGCCTGCACCTGGTTGTAGGCCTCGCCTGTCCAGGCTGGCGCTCCCGGACGAGCCGCCAGCGTGGGGTAGTAGCCGGCGATGGCTGACCGCAGCTCGACCTCGCCGTCGCGATCGTCCATCGAGAGCGTCAGCGATCCGGACGGGCGGCGGGCCAGCAGGCCGCCGGTGATCGGATAGGCCGCGGAGACCCCCGTGGCGGTGACGTCGTAGCGGGGTGGCCCGAAGCGGAGCAGTGCTGGCCCCCTCCGGCCGAGGCGCAGCTCGGATCCGGCGTCGCTCTCGCGCCTGGCGATCAGGCCGGCCGTGGTCTGTGCCACGGCTCGCCAGTAGGCGGCGCCCAGCGCGGCGGCCCCCTCGAGGGAGCGATCGGCCACCGGGCCGGTCACGATCGCCCGCTGCGTCGACTCGGTGGCGCCGTCGTCCCTGCGGCGGTGCGATGTGCTCCAGCCGACCAAATCGGGCCGGCGGCTGCGGATCATCCTGCGTCGAACACGATGCCCTGAGCCAGCGGCAGCTCGGTCGAGTAGTTGACCGTGGCCGTCTGCCGGCGCATGTATGCCTTCCAGGCATCGGAGCCCGACTCGCGCCCGCCGCCGGTCTCCTTCTCGCCGCCGAAGGCGCCGCCGATCTCGGCGCCGCTGGGGCCGATGTTGACGTTCGCGATGCCGCAGTCGGATCCGGCCGGCGCCAGGAACCGCTCGCCCTCGCGCAGGTCGCCGGTGAAGATGCAGGAGGACAGGCCCTGCGGCACGTCGTTGTGCAGATCAAGCGCCTGCTGCATGTCCGAGTACGTCATCGCGTACAGCACCGGCGCGAACGTCTCCTCGTGCACGACGTCGGTCTGTCCCGGCATCCGCACGATCGCGGGCCGCACGTAGTACGCGTCCGGCCAGCGGTCGGCCAGCACCCGCTCGCCGCCGCTCACGGTGCCGCCGTCGGCGCGCGCCCGGTCGAGCGCCTTCTGCATGTCGTCGAAGCCTTCCTGCGAGATCAGCGGGCCGCAGAGCGTGCCCTGCTCGCGCGGGTCGTCCACCCGCACGCTCGCGTATGCGCGCTCGAGCCGATCGATCAGGGTGTCGGCCACCGACTCGTGCACGATCAGCCGCCGCAGCGAGGTGCAGCGCTGGCCGCAGGTGCCGACAGCGGCGAACAGGATCGCCCGCACCGCCAGGTCGAGGTCGGCGCTGGGCGTCACGATCATCGCGTTGTTGCCGCCCAGCTCGAGCAGCGAGCGGCCCAGGCGGGCCGCCACCTTCGGCGCCATCGCACGGCCCATCGCGGTCGACCCGGTCGCCGACACCAGCGGCACCCGCGGGTCGTCCACCAGCGCGCGCCCGGCGCTGCCGACGATCACCTCGACCAGTCCCTCCGGGGCGTCACCGAAGCGCTCGACCGCCCGCCGGAACAGCGCCTGACAGGCGAGCGCGGTCAGCGGCGTGCGCGAAGACGGCTTCCAGATCACCGGGTCGCCGCAGACGAGCGCCAGCGCGGCGTTCCAGCTCCAGACTGCAACCGGGAAGTTGAACGCGGTGATGATGCCCACGGGCCCCAGCGGTAGCCAGGTCTCCATCATCCGGTGCCCGGGCCGCTCCGATGCGATCGTGAGGCCGTACAGCTGCCGGGAAAGCCCCACCGCGAAGTCGCAGATGTCGATCATCTCCTGCACCTCGCCCAGGCCCTCCTGGCCGATCTTGCCGGCCTCGAGGGTGACCAGCGCGCCAAGCGCCTCCTTCTCCTGGCGCAGCTCGTCGGCCAGCAGGCGGACCAGCTCGCCGCGCCGTGGTGCCGGCACGTCTCGCCAGACCTGGAACGCCTCCACCGACCGCGCGATCGCGGCCTCCGCCTGGGCTTCGCCGGTCGAGTGCAGGTTCGCGATCACCTCGCCCGTGATGGGCGTGCGCACCTCGAGGTCGCCGCCGCGCAGGAGCGACGAGTCGAGGCCGAGGCGGGTGAGCAGTGCGTCGGTGTCCTGTCCGGGGAGGGTGGTGGTCATGGCGATCTCCGTGAAGAGTTGCGGGTCGGCGCGGAGACCGAGTGTAGCTACGATCGGCGCATGCAGGCGTCTGACACGGGTGCGCGGGCGGGCATCCTGGTGACCGGCGCGAGCGGCTTTCTGGGCCGTGAGCTGTTGGCTCAGGCTCGGGCCGCCGGTCGTGCTGCGACCGGCACGCACCTCACGAACGCGACCGCCGACGTGTCCCTCGACGTGTGCGACCGTGCCGCCGTCGACGACCTGATGGCGCGCGTCAGACCGGCCGCCGTGGTGCACACGTCCTACCTCCAGGGAGGCGGCCGGATGCGCGAGGTGAACGTCGACGGCGCCGCACACGTCGCGGCGGCCGCCGCCCGTCACGGGGCGCGGATGATCCACCTGTCCACCGACTTCGTGTTCGACGGGGAACTGGCCCGCCCGTACCGCGAGGACGACCCACCCGGGCCGGTCAACGAGTACGGCGCCTCCAAGCTGGATGGCGAGCGTGCCGTGCTGGAGACGCACGGCGCCGCGCTGGTGGTACGCACCTCACTGATCTACGCCGGCGCGGAGCCGGGATCGACTGAGCGGATGGTGCTGGACGCGCTGGCCGGCCGCGCGGACGTGGCCTTCTTCGAGGACGAGCTGCGCTCGCCGGTGGCCCGCGGCGACCTGGCGGCCGCGCTGCTGGAGCTGGCGGAGCTGCCGCAGCGCGGCGTGCTGCACCTGGCCGGCCCCGAACCCGTGTCGCGGCTCGAGTTCGCGCGGCTGATCGCGGCCCGCCACGGCGCCGACTCGACCCGGCTGCGCGCCGCCCGCAGCGCCGGCCAGGCGGTGCCACGGCCGCTCGACTGCGTGCTCGACTCGTCCCGCGCCTACCGGCTGCTGCGAACCCCGATGCGGGGGGTGCGTGCGGTGCTCACGTCTCAGCACAACGCCGCGCTCTAGACTTTCCAGCCGTGGCCACCGCCGAGTCCACCCTGTCTCGTGCACGCGGGCGCACCGCCACGGCGCTGAGGTTCGAGCGTGCCGCGCTGATCACCCTGGGGCTGCTGTGGCTGGTGGTCGTGACGGGCGGCCTGGTGCGTCTCACCGCGTCCGGCCTGGGCTGTCCCCACTGGCCGACCTGCGAGGCCAACAGCTTCGTGCCCAGCACCGGTTACCACTCCGTGATCGAGTTCTCCAACCGCGTGATCTCGGGCATCGCGATGGTCGCGGCCGTGATTACGGCGGTGATCGCGTTTCGCCTGCCGGGGGTGCAGCGAGCGGTAGCGTGGGGGGCGGCGGCGGCGGCCACCGGCACCGTCGCGCAGGTGCCGCTGGGCGCGATCACGGTTGCCTTCAACCTCAACCCGCTGCTGGTGATGTCGCACTTCCTGCTGGCGATGGCCGTGGTGGCGGTCGCCACGTGGGTCACGTTTCACGCGGTCGACGGCGCCCACGGCGGCCGGCGCGAGCAGCTGGTGTGGACGCGACCGGCGCTGCTCGGGGCGGCCGCGGTGGTGTTGTGCCTGGCGCTGGTCACGACGGGGGCGTTCGTCACGGCCGCCGGGCCGCACGCGGGTGCCACCGACCGGCCGATCGAGCGGTTCGGCGACTTCTATGACGCCACCTGGGTGCACGTGCGCGCGGCCGTGTCGTTCGCGACCGTGTTCCTGATCCTGGCGGTGGTGCTGTGGCGAACCGCCCGCGGCAGCCTCGCCCAGCGGCTGTCCGTGGCCGGGGTGGTGCTGACGCTCTGTCAGCTGGGCGTCGGCGAGTACCAGTACCGCAACGGGCTGCCGTGGGAGGTGATCGCGGTGCACGTTGCGATCGCCGGCACGCTGGTGATGACGATTGTGACGGTTGCCTCGCTGGTGGCTTATCCACCCGCATCGCGGGCAGTGGGATCACTCGAAAGGGGGTAGGAGCTCGACCCCGTAGGCGGGAAACTGAGAGTGGCACTACCTTCGCTCCGTGTGCC